>Ga0247611_10000584_pt1 | contig 73619 bp, 53 predicted proteins | sample 177DNAGHGhighgp2_FD_192422 | JGI IMG/M metagenome (GOLD analysis project Ga0247611, IMG submission 192422) | Sheep rumen microbial communities from Palmerston North, Manawatu-Wanganui, New Zealand - 1770 DNA GHGhigh gp2 | ecosystem: Host-associated > Mammals > Digestive system > Stomach > Rumen...
CGTGCGTCTGTGCAAAGGTGCAGTACCTCTGTATAACCGCCTTATAACCGACGGCAAGATTATCACCTATGCCATTACCTTCGATATCGGCAAGGCAAATATCAAACCCGAGTCGATGACCGAGATTAACCGCATCGCCCAACTGATGAAAGACAACAGTGACCTCAAGTTTGAAGTGCAGGGACACACGGACAACACAGGTACCGTTGCCGGTAACCAGAAACTGAGCGAACAACGCGCGCAGGCGATTGTAAATAAATTAGTAGAGATGGGCATCGCTGCCAACCGCCTGTCCGCTAAAGGAATGGGACAGAGCGCCCCGCTTGCGGATAATTCGACCGACGAAGGTCGTGCAAAAAATAGACGTGTAGAATTTGTTAAAAAATAAATTTTAGTATTATGAAAAAGTATTTTTATCTGGCACTCGTGTGCCTCGCAAGTGCAACAATGTTCGTTTCTTGTGAACAAAAAGGCAAATCGGGTGGCAATGACGAGCCGACTGATGGTAAAACGTATGCCGGAGACACGTGGATTACCTCTCCGAAGCAATTTGACATTAAATTGGTGAACGACTCCACCTATAGTTGCTGGGAGTGGCATGTATGGTGTGACGGAACGACCCTTAGTGTAGAACCGTTCTGGGGCACCGAGGCTCAACTGCTCTGGATGATTGATCAATCCATGAAAGCAGAGTTGAAGGTGTTTGGTGAGTATCACAAGAAATACCGCTACTATCTGGTAGAAGAGAATACAGAAGAGGCATGCATGGCTCGTCAATGGGAAGGAGCAGAGTGCTGGTTGGAGACCATCACATGGATTGATTCTCAGGGCGGACAGCACACCAGTCAGGAGTATGGTTGGATGCCGGAGGCAAACATGAAAGAGCGTCATGATTATTACATGGCAAAACTGGAGCAGATAGGTGTAGCTAATCATGAGTACGAGCGCGTAACGGACAAAACTGACAAAGATGCGTGCTGGGCAATGAATCCGAGCGATGATGATCCAGAGAAACCGCAAGAGCCTAATGAGCCGAAGGATTACAGCAAATATGACAGCATACACTACAAATGCTGGGAAATCACGCAAGAGGCTTACGGTATGACCGTAGTCACCTATCGTTGGGATACGGAAAAAGTTATCGTGATGATGTACGATTTGATCAATATCGATTATACCTATCGTCATGTAACAGAGGCTGACAATGAGGATGCTTGTGATCAACTCGAAGACAGTCAAGAACGTCAGGAAGCTTGCTGGAAGATTACAACAAAAGTTATGGGTGTCACTCAAGTTTCCTATTATTGGGGCACAGAAGCAGAAGCAGAAGCACAAGTAGATGCTATCGTCAGTACCGGTATGGGGACAGCTTCCTACGAACTAGCCGCCGCTACTGATCCGGATTCTTGTCACGAATAAAAGCGTAAGACCATGAAAAAAGTATTGTTAACGGTATTGGCGGGCGTATTGCTGGCCATGCCGGGTATGGCGCAAGAATTCGACCATCAAATTGAAGCCCTTATCACCGGCGGTGGTTATGAACTGGAAGAAAGCATTCCTGCAACGAAGATCAACTCGTTCGCAGACCTTATCAACAAGCGTCCGGCGATGCCTACGGCTAATGACCTCATCACGCCCGAAGCCAAAACGGCTTATGCCCGTAAGGGTTCCGCTGCTTACTACCAAGGTGCCCTCAATTTCCGCAGCTTATGCGATGGCTAAAAGCGAAGTCTATATAGCAGCTACGAACCTGTACGACTTCAACTCCATCCTTGAATTAGCTTTGCAATTCCCGCATGTAGCGCGTCAAGAAGAATCACACGGCTGGACATTCTTCATCAAGGGCTAAACCATATTCTCAAGAAGTATATACAATATAAAGTATATACAATATAATTAACAATCTTTATTAACCTCAAAATTTACAAAAAAATGAAAAAATTAATCTATTCAGCCGTAATGGCTTTGGTACTCAGTTGTTTCATCGGTTGTATGCCTCGCGTATCGGTAGGTGGTGAACCGCAATTGGATGAAACGAACAGCACATTGGATGGCAAGTACTATGACAACACGGAGTACAAGTGCTGGAAGTTAACATGGGAGTACACCGAGAAATCAACCGGAGAAGCTGATGTTCACGAGAGTGGCGTTGACTACGAATGGTTGACGGAATTGTGGGCCCAGTATGAAAAAGCTATGTGGTTGTACTCACACAATGTAAGTGCTTCAGCTTATGGCGCAAGTGCTTCGGTTACCGGTACGTGCACGCTGGAGCAAACGCCGGATGACGAAAGTACGTGCTATGATCGCGACGAAGATTAATAGTAACGGTCTGATTATCAACCATTGAGATATCATATTTTTTCAAACGCGGAGCATTTATTGCCCCGCGCTTTTTTTTAGATGTCATAATTTACGGAATCCTCATCCTCCGCGGGGAGAAGGTTTATACTGTGACGGGGCAGGAGGTTAGGTGAGTATTCAGGATTCAGAAATCAGTATTCAGTAATCGGGCGGCTCGAAGAGTCGCCCGTGTGTGTTTGATTTAGATAATCATAGATGTATTGCTTAAGCATCTTGTATGTGCCGAAAACGTGTAAAAATACGCAAAGTTGCACTTTTTTTGTATATATGCAAAAAAACAGTACTTTTGCAGTAAATTTTAACTATTAGGGTATATAAATTAAATGGAAATGTATGAATTTATATACTATCGTAAGCATAGTTGTATAATAACGCAAGAATATCTACTATAATATATAGTATTATGAGAACAGAAATAGCAAATACCGTCAAAGCTTTGCGCCTCAAATAGTACAAATTGTGCAAAAAATTTGTGTATATCATTTTTTTTTCCTACCTTTGCACCCGCAATGAAACAATGGATACGAAAAATATTCCTGTTACCGGTGTATTTTTACCGTTATTTTATTTCACCGCTGACACCACCCAGCTGCCGATATACCCCGACTTGCAGCCAATATATGGTGGAAGCCGTTATGAAATACGGCATATTCAAAGGTACTTGGCTCGGAATCAAACGTATTCTACGCTGCAATCCGTGGGGCGGAAGCGGATATGACCCCGTGCCTTAAGGTGACTTTGTCACGTTAAAGTGTTAAAGTGTTAAAGTGTTAAATTGTTCATTCGTTCATTCGTTAATTCGTTAATTCGTTAAATCGTAAATTCATGAGAATAGATATTCTAACCGCCTGTCCGGAGTTATTGGAATCGCCTCTTAACCACTCCATCATTCAGCGCGCCAAAGACAAAGGGCTTGCAGAAATATATGTGCACAACTTGCGCGATTATTCCACCAATAAACATCGCAAAGTGGATGATTATGCTTTCGGTTTTTCTGCAGGAATGGTTCTTCAAATCGAACCCATAGACCGTTGTATCAGTGCACTGAAAGCAGAACGTGATTACGACGAGATTATCTTTACTGCGCCCGATGGGAAACCGTTTACGCAGAAAGATGCGAACGAATTGTCGCTAAAGCAAAACATCATCATCCTTTGTGGTCATTACAAAGGCGTTGATCAGCGTGTTCGCGACCACTTTGTTACGCGCGAATATTCGATAGGTGACTTTGTGCTGACGGGCGGTGAGATGCCTGCTGCGATGATGACCGATGCCATTGTGCGCGTACTGCCCGGTGCAATAGGTGATGAGACTTCTGCCTTGTCGGATAGTTTTCAAGACGGATTATTAGAGGCGGGTGTTTATACTCGTCCGGCAGAATACAAAGGTTGGAAAGTGCCGGAAATATTGCTTTCCGGGCATCAGGCAAAAGTTGAAGAATGGCAATACCAACAAAATCTGGAACATACGCGTGAACGCCGTCCGGATTTATTGGAAAGTTCTGAATGAGAAGAATAAGTTACCAGACTTCCTGGTTATTCAAACTCGGGTCTTTCGGATAATCGATATTAAAGTGCAATCCTCGTGATTCTTTGCGCTCCAAGGCTTGGCGGGTAATTAGGTAGCCCACGTTGATCATATTCCTTAATTCGCAAATGGCTCGGTCTGCCTTTACACGCTTAAAGAGGTCTTCGGTCTCTTCATAAAGGATATCTAATCGTTCCAAAGCGCGGCGCAAGCGCAGATTGCTTCGCACGATGCCCACGTAAGTTGACATAATCTGACCGACTTCCTTCATATCTTGGGAAATCAGCACTTTCTCTTCGTTGGTCATAGTGCCTTCATCGTTCCACTCGGGGACTTTGGTATTGAAACTGTAGTTGTCCACAACCGATAGCGCGTGTTTTGCAGCGGCATCGGCATAAACGACCGCCTCGATAAGCGAATTGGAAGCCAAGCGGTTTCCTCCGTGCAAGCCGGTGCAAGAGCACTCGCCGACTGCGTACAAGCGGTGAATGGACGATTCTGCATCCAAATTGACTTTGATACCGCCGCACATATAGTGGGCACACGGTGCTACGGGAATATATTCCTTCGTAATATCAATGCCGATACTCAAGCACTTGGCATAGATATTCGGGAAGTGGTGTTTGGTTTCTTCGGCATCTTTGTGTGTCACGTCCAGACAAACATGATCCAAGCCGTGAATCTTCATCTCATTATCAATGGCGCGTGCTACGATATCGCGCGGCGCGAGAGACAGACGCGCATCATATTTCTGCATAAACTCTTCGCCGTTAGGCAAGCGCAGAATACCTCCGTATCCACGCATCGCTTCGGTAATCAGATATGCCGGATGGGTTTCGCCCATATGGAAAAGTGCTGTTGGATGGAACTGCACGAACTCCATATCTTTGATGATTCCTTTTGCGCGGTGTACCATAGCTATGCCGTCTCCGGTTGCGATATTGGGATTGGTGGTAGTAGCATAGATAGCGCCTGTTCCGCCGGTAGCCATCAATGTGATGCGGCTTAGATAGGTGTCAATCTTACCATCAGGGTCAAGGATATAAGCGCCATAACATTCCAGGTCAGGCGAATGACGTGTTACGCGAACTCCCAAATGGTGTTGTGTGATAATTTCCACAGCGAAATGGTGTTCCAATACTTCAATATAGGGATTGTTTCGCACAGCAGCCATCAAACCGCGTTGAATCTCGGCACCGGTATCATCTGCGTGATGAAGGATACGGAACTCTGAATGTCCGCCCTCGCGGTGTAAATCAAAATCGCCTTTGTCATTCTTGTCAAAGTTCACGCCCCATTGAACCAATTCCGCTATTCCTTTCGGGGCATTGCGAACAACTTGTTCAACGGCTGAAGGGTCACTCAACCAATCGCCGGCAACCATTGTGTCGTGAATATGCTTGTTGAAATCATCCACCAACAGATTCGTTACGGAAGCAATGCCGCCTTGTGCTTTGGCAGTGTTTGCTTCATCCAAAGTCGTTTTGCAGCATAAAGCAATTTTATACTTTTGTGTTTTCGCAATTTTCAGTGCAAAACTCATACCGGCAACACCACCGCCAATTATGAGAAAATCGTATTTCCTAACCATAATACTTAAATTTGCGGCAAAATTACACTTTTTTTTTGGAAAAACCAAAAAAATGTATTACTTTTGCACGTTTTTTTGAGAAAAAATAGCTATGCTTAAGAATTTTGTAGAAGAATTGCGTTGGCGCGGGATGTTACAAGACATTATTCCCGGCACAGAAGAACAGTTGAATAAAGAAGTAACGGCAGGTTATGTGGGTATTGATCCGACAGCGGATAGTTTGCACATCGGCCATCTTTGCGGAATTATGATGCTGCGGCATTTGCAGCGCTGTGGCCACAAACCGATTGCACTTATCGGCGGAGCAACAGGTATGATTGGAGATCCCAGTGGAAAGAGTGCCGAGCGTAACTTGTTGGACGAGAAGACCCTGGCACACAATGTGGCACATATTAAGGCACAATTGGAGAAGTTCCTGGACTTCAATTCCAATGAACCTAATGCAGCTGAATTAGTGAACAATTACGATTGGATGAAGGATTACACCTTTATCAATTTCACGCGCGATATCGGAAAACTGATTACCGTCAATTACATGATGGCAAAGGACAGCGTAAAAAAGCGCTTTAATGGCGAGTTTAACTGCGGTATGTCGTTCACAGAGTTTACTTACCAGTTACTCCAAGGATATGACTTTGCTTACCTCAATAAACACAAAGGCTGCAAACTGCAAATGGGCGGTAGCGATCAATGGGGCAATATCACTACCGGTACCGAGTTGATTCGCCGTATGGGCGGTGGAGAAGCTTTTGCTTTGACCTGCCCGCTGATTACCAAGGCGGATGGTGGAAAGTTCGGAAAGACCGAAAGCGGAAATGTTTGGCTCGACAGACGCTATACAAGCCCGTATAAGTTCTACCAGTTCTGGATGAATGTCAGCGACGATGATGCAAAGCGGTATATTAAGATATTCACCTCGCTTGAGCGTGAAGAGATTGAAGCACTGATATCAGAACATGAGCAAGCTCCGCATCTGCGTCTGTTGCAAAAACGCCTTGCTAAAGAAGTTACCACAATGGTACATAGCGAAGAGGATTATAATGCAGCCGTTGAGGCTTCGAATATTTTGTTTGGAAATGCAACGGCAGAGGCACTGCAGCATCTTGATGAAGAGTTGTTCCTTCAGGTATTTGAAGGGGTAGAGCAGTATGAAATCCCGCGGGCTGAATTTGAAGCAGGCATTGCGCCTTTGGATTTGCTGGCAGAGAAAACGAATATCTTCCCGTCAAAGGGTGAAGCGCGCAAGATGATTCAGGGAAACGGTCTTTCGCTCAATAAAGAGAAACTGACCGACCCGCAAACGCCTATTACAACAAAGGCACTTATCAAAGACAAGTACCTTTTGTTCCAAAAAGGAAAGAAAAACTATTACCTTGTGATTGCCGCTAATTGATTAGCGGTTGGCGTACATTGACTCGTAATACTTCTCGTATTCACCGGAAGTAATATTGTCGAGCCACGCTTGATTATCGAGATACCAGCGCACCGTTTTTTCGATGCCTTCCTCAAATTGGAGACTGGGCTCCCAGCCCAGTTCTTCTTTTAGTTTGCGGCTGTCTATCGCATAGCGCATGTCATGTCCTGCGCGGTCGGTTACAAAGGTAATAAGGTCCAAATCTTCACCTTCTTTACGTCCCAAAAGGCGATCTACGGTCTTGATAACAACTTTGATGATATCAATATTCTTCCACTCGTTAAAGCCACCGATATTATAGGTTTCCGCTACTTTTCCTTTGTGGAAAATCAAGTCGATGGCACGTGCGTGGTCTTCCACAAACAGCCAATCGCGAACATTCTCACCCTTACCATAAACCGGTAGCGGCTTGCGATGACGGATATTATTGATAAACAGCGGAATCAGTTTTTCCGGGAACTGATACGGGCCATAGTTATTCGAGCAGTTGGTCACAATGGTTGGCATACCGTATGTGTCATGGAAAGCCCGCACAAAGTGGTCGGAGGATGCTTTTGAAGCGCTATAAGGGCTGTGAGGATTATATTTAGTGGTCTCCTCAAAGAAATCCTCACCATACGCATAGTGATGTTCTGCGCTGGAGGCGGTGGTAGTGAATGGAGATTCCAATCCTTCCGGGTGGGTCAGCTGCAGTGCGCCATACACTTCATCGGTGGAAATATGGTAAAAACGCTTGCCCTCATATTTTTCCGGAAGGCTTTCCCAATACAATTTCGCTGCTTGTAGCATGCTTAATGTGCCCATCACATTTGTACGTGCAAAGGTGAACGGGTCTTTGATGGAGCGGTCCACGTGACTTTCTGCAGCCAGGTGAATAACGCCTGTTACGTGCTCCTCTTGCATCAGTGCATAAATAACATCAAAGTCGCATATATCTGCTTTGACAAATCGGTAATTAGGTTTATTCTCGATATCTGCCAGATTGGCAAGATTGCCGGCATAGGTCAGTTTATCCACATTGATAATGCGGTACTCTGGATACTTGTTGACGAACAGACGTACAACGTGACTTCCGATAAATCCGGCGCCGCCGGTAATGATAATCGATTGCATATACTTGGTATTTCAATGGTTATTAAGTAATGATTGGGCAAAAGCCGGCACATCGATGCCGTCAAATGTTCCGCTGGACATCATCAGCAAGGCGGTATTCCTGTATTCCAAGCCGCGCAAACGAGCTTGTAAATCCTCGCTACTGGTGAATACTTCCACATTTTCTGTGCCAAATGCCTTGCGCACTTCTTCAGCGCTGATGGGGGTCAGACGTTTGTGTTCTATCACCTTTGGATTGAAATAGACGAACGCTTTATCTGCCTGAGCCATGCACCCTTTGTATTGGGGCAGAAAGTCTGCCATTAATGATGAGAATGTATGCAGTTCCATCGCGGCAACTAATTGCTTTTCCGGATAGCGTTCGCGAACTGCATTGACTGTTGCTTTGAGTTTGGATGGCGAATGTGCAAAGTCCTTATAGGCTACGCTGTCAGCAGTCTCGCAAATCTTCTCTAAGCGGTTGCTGGCGCCGGTGAAAGTGGATATCTCGCGGTAGAAATCTGCCGGAGCGATGCCGATACTATGACATGCCAGCATTGCTGCTTGCAGGTTTTGCATGTTGTGTTTGCCGAACACTTCCATCTTCACTTCGCCCGTATATTCGCGGTAAGGCACACACGTCAAACCTTTGGGGGCTTCTGCTGCCAATTGGCGTAAGTTCTCGTCGCCTTCGTAGTATATAAACGTTTCGGAAATCGTGTGTACGAACTTCCGGAAAGTCTCTACATACTCCGGAAATGTCGGGAAGACGTTTATATGGTCCCAGGCAATACCGGTCAAGATGGCGATATGTGGGTGATACCAAAGGAACTTACTGCGCAAATCCAACGGCGAAGTCAAGTATTCGTCACCTTCAAACACCGCGTACTTGGCGCTATCGGACAGGCGAACCATCCGCTCAAATCCTGCTATCTGTGCACCTACCATATAATCCGCTTCGATGCCGAGGCGGTTGAGCACATACAGAATCATCGAGGTGGTAGTTGTTTTGCCGTGACTGCCGCCTACCACAATGCGTATCTTGTCACGCGTCTGTTCGTACAGATATTCGGGGAAAGAATAAATCTTCAGTCCCAACTCGCGGGCGCGGACCAGTTCCGGATTATCTTCTCGGGCGTGCATGCCCAAGATGATGGCATCTATATCCGGGGTAATACGTTCGGGGTGCCAACCCATTTCATCGGGTAGCAATCCGGCATCGCGAAGGTGGCTTAGTGCCGGATCGAATATTTCGTCATCCGAACCGGTCACTTGGTAACCTGCCTTACTTGCTACTGCTAATGCCAAATTGTGCATCGCAGCTCCGCCTATCGCGATGAAGTGGATTCTCATGCAAATAACTTACCGAAATCTGCGTGGCTGATGGCTTTCTCTTCCACTTTTGCTACGCCTTTCAGAGCATCATAAATCTTGTTTTCAGCTACGCGCTCAACGATACCGCGCAGTTGTTTCTCGTCCTTCAGCATTTGTTCTGCGAAGTTGCTCAGATATTGGTCTTCCACGTGCATCAGACCGTATTGCATGAATTGCATACGGGCTACTTCTTTCGCGTAAGCGTCAACATCTTCTTTCTCAATCTTGATATCGAAGGCCTTCATCAGTTGGTCTTTCGCAAGGTGCCATTTCAACTCGGTAAGCATTGCCTCAAAGTCTTTATCCAACTGTTCTTCGGTCATATCTTTGTTGGTTGCCAATACCCAGCGACGCAGGAAATCCGTCGGGAACTCCAGTTTCTCCATCTTTTTCATGATAGCTTCTTTGGTGTCCAGACCGAATTTATATTTGCTGTCCTCTGCCATATTAGCTTCGATTTCTGCTTTTACTTTTGCGCGGAAATCTGCCTCATCTTTCACGTTGTTTTCGCCATAGACTTTTGCAAATAGTTCGCCGTCAATTGCTGCATCTTTGTGGCGCGTGATTCCTTGAATCTCGAAGGTAAAGTCGGATTTCAGGTTCTCTGCTTCTTCTTTCTTGATGCCTAACATCGAAGCTACTTCCACTGCGCTGTCATAGGCTTGCATCGGGTTGAAGGTTACCACTTCGCCCAACTTCTTGCCGGCAAACAGTTTGGCTTGTTGTGGATCTTTGATGTATTGCGGATTAATCATTGCATTTTCTTTCTGCAGCGGGTTGGTATCGTTGCCCACTTCTTTGAGAAGGCCTTTCAGTACGTCGCCTTCTTGAACGTCTTCTGCATCCACATACTCGCCGAAACGCGAAGCATAACTCTTCACTTGGTTATCTACCATCTCGTCGGTTACGGTGATGGTGTAGTACGTCAGTTTTGTTTTGCCGTCTAATTTTGCGTCAAATTCGGGTGCTACGGCGATATCAAATGCAAAGGTGAATGTATCTTGATTGTCCAGATCCATAGTCGGTGTCAATTCCTCATTGGGCAGTGGGTCACCGAGGATATTCAGTTTCTCCGCTTCGATATATTCGCCTAATTTGGCACCGATAGTTTTGTTGATAACATCGGCCAACACGCCTTTGCCATACATCTTTTTCACCAATCCGGTCGGAACCATTCCCGGACGGAACCCCGGTATATTGGCTTTTTGGCGGATGTGACGCAGTTCTTTCTGCACTTCTTCTTGATAATCTGCCGGCTCTACTACCATTGTGATGACGCCGGTCATGTTTTTAATTTCTGATTTTGTAATTTGCATATAACTTAATTTTTTCGATAATTCAATAATTCGATAATTCGATAACTCGATAATTCAATAATTCGATAATTCGATAACTCGTTATCTATTCGCCCGTTTCCGCTCCAATTCATCGAGAATAATCTTCCGGATGCGCATCGCGTGGGGAGTCACTTCCACATATTCATCCACTTTGATATACTCTAATGCTTCCTCAAGTGAGAACTTGATGGCTGGTGGTAATACTGCTTTGTCGTCGGCGGATTTCGAGCGCATGTTTGTCAGGTTCTTCGCCTTCACCACATTGATGACTATATCGCCTTCTTTCGCGTTTTCACCGACTACTTGTCCCGCATAAACCTCTTCTTGCGGTTCGATAAAGAATCGTCCGCGGTCTTGCAGTTTGTCGAGTGCATAGGCTGAGGCTGTACCGCTTTCCATCGCAATCAGACTACCGTTGATGCGCACCGGCATATCGCCTTTGTACGGCTGGTATTCTAAGAAACGATGGGCCATAATCGCTTCACCGGCGCTCACGTTCATCACATAAGTACGCATGCCCATGATACCGCGGCTCGGAATAATAAACTCCAATTGTACGCGGTCATTCACCAATTCCATTTTGGTCATTTCGCCTTTATGAACCGTCACAAACTCGATAATCTTGCCCGAGCACTCTTCCGGCGTATTCACTGTCAGTTGCTCTACCGGCTCGCATTTCACACCATCTATCTCTTTGATGATTACTTGCGGCTGACCAACCTGCAACTCATATCCTTCGCGGCGCATCGTCTCTATCAGCACACTCAAATGCAGCACGCCGCGACCGAATACCGTCCACGACGAATCGCTTGCACTTGGCTCTACGCGTAAAGCCAAGTTCTTTTCCAGCTCTTTCATCAAACGGTCATGGATATGGCGGCTCGTCACGTATTTGCCGTCTTTCCCGAAGAACGGACTGTCGTTGATTGTGAACATCATTGACATGGTCGGCTCGTCGATGGCTATCGGGTCGAGCGGTTCCGGCATATCGACGTCGCAGATGGTATCGCCAATCTCGAAACCGTCTATGCCTATCAATGCGCATATATCGCCCGATGACACTGCATCGGTCTTCACATGTCCCATGCCCTCGAAGGTATGCAGTTCTTTGATTTTCGTGCGCACTTTTGTGCCGTCTTTCTTCGCAAGACATACTGTTTGTCCGTCGCGCAAGGTACCACGGTGAACGCGTCCGATGGCGATACGTCCGACATACGGGTTGTAATCCAACGATGTAATCAGCATCTGCGGAGTGCCTTCTAATACTTCCGGCTCCGGAATATACTCGATTATCGCATCCATCAACGCTGTCAAATCCGTCGTCGGCTTGCGATAGTCAGTACTCATCCAACCATTCTTTGCAGAACCGTATATCGTCTGAAAATCCAATTGTTCTTCCGTGGCATCGAGGTTCACCATCAAATCAAACACGGCTTCTTGTACCTCATCCGGACGGCAGTTCAGTTTATCGACTTTGTTGATAACCACGATTGGTTTCAGGTTCAATTGCAAGGCTTTTTGTAGCACAAAACGGGTTTGTGGCATAGGTCCTTCGAAAGCATCCACTAACAGCAGCACGCCGTCTGCCATATTCAGTACACGTTCCACTTCGCCGCCGAAGTCTGCGTGCCCCGGAGTGTCGATGATGTTAATCTTGTAGCCTTTGTAGTTGATGGCAACGTTTTTCGCGAGAATGGTTATTCCACGTTCTCGTTCCAAGTCATTGTTATCCAATATCAACTCTTTGTTTGCGACGCCTTCTTGGCGTGATTCTTGAACCACTTTTGCTGTGTACAGCATCTTGTCGACCAAGGTTGTTTTGCCGTGGTCAACGTGTGCAATAATTGCTATATTTCGTATCTTCTGCATAGTCTATACCAAAAAACGCGCAAAGGTACAACAAAAATTGCACATATGCAAAAAAAAGTGCAACTTTTGTAAAAAATGCTGCACTTTTTTAATTGAGAATTGATAATTAACAATTGATAGTTGGATGTTGGACCGCTGCGCTGCAACACTAAACGTCCGAAGGACACTAAACGCCGCAGGCACTAAACGTGCGAAGCACACTAAACGTCCGAAGGACACTAAACGTTGCAAAGCAACACTACACGTGCGAAGCACAATACACGAAAAAGCGGCAGCAATGCCGCTTTTTCATCAATCCATCATTTAGTGCCGCAGGCACGGCTCAATCTATCATTCTCAATTATTAATAGATTCTCAATTGTCAATTCTCAATTATCTTGCCCCGAGCTTTCATCGGGTGCTCATCGGGTGCTCATCGGATGCTCATCGGGTGCTCATCGGATGCTCATCGGGTGCTCATCGGGTGCTCACCGAGACGTTACCGAGAAAATACCACTAAATACAGGCGAATTCACTGCCGCACACCACCTATCGCTGGCACAGACAGCGAAATAACCTCCGTCACTCCCTGACGTTAAACAGGAGGACATAAAAGGCGTTTATTGACGCTGTTTACTAACAAAATCTATAAATCTGCACAAAAATGCAGATTTTTTTGTATATATCAAAAATTATTTGTAACTTTGCAGCGCAAAATGTAATAACCGACACTATGCCAAAGATTTTTGAATATTTCGGATTTGTCTTTTTCTTCTATTCGAATGAACATGAGCCTATTCATGTGCATGTCACCCATAAAGGATGTCAAAGTATTTTTGAACTTATTATGGATAATGGTGTTTTGGTAGAGATCCGAGTTCGCGAGAAGGCAGGGGAAGAACCGTTGTCATCCAAGGATCAAAAGACAGCCGAGGAATTTATTCGGAAATATAGCAAGAATATCATTACAAAATGGATTAAATTCTTCGTATTGAGGCAAGCAGTAAAAAGTACAACCATTAAAACCAAATTATAACTATGAGCAGACTTTGTATAATAGGAGCAAAAGATGCGGGTAACTGTACTGTGGATTTGCAGTTTAGCGACCAAACGACCCGCCGAGTGGATATAGGTGACTTCATCCGTCGTCACCCTCATCCGCAGTACAATAAGTATCTTGACCCTCGTAATTTTCGCCGTTTTGAGATAGAAGACGGAAATATAGTGTGGGGCAAGAGTTGGGATTTGGTATTCCCGATAGAACAGTTACACGCAGGTGTAATTGAAGGTTAGTACTATCGCTGGCACCAACAGCATAAAAAAGCGGTGAAAAATATATTAAGATAAGACATAAGGCGCAAGCGTGCGCCTAAAAAAAGCGTAATAAGCCGAAAAGCTTGATACTTTGAAACTTCGACACTTCTTAAGTATCAAGGATCGAAAGATCCATTGTTAACACAAGTACGGTTTATGCACGCTCACGTTGATAGCGTGAGTTTTCCGTGTATAAATTTGTGTTAACAAGGTAGTCGAAGACCTCAAAGTATCAAATTGAAGCAAGCGAAAGCCCGCGCTTTTTCGTATCCATATTAGAAAAAAAACACTTACAAATCCATTATACTAATTAAAAAAAAACTTACGCTTATGAAAACGAAACTCTTCTTCGTATTAGGACTGCTGATGGCAGTCGTAGTACAGGCACAGACGTACTGGAACGGTACGAGTAACAAAGTGTTCAGCGGTTCGGGTACACAATCCGACCCGTACTTGATTGGTACGCCGGAACAGTTAGCCGGTCTTGCCGAACGCACGAACGTGGACAAAGAGGATTTCGCAGGTCAGTACATCAAACTGACGGCGGACATCTACCTGACCAACTTTAGCGACTCGGATACGGCGAATTGGAAAGAATGGATTCCTATCGCGCGGACGTATCAAGAACAAAAAGAAGAAGGTGGTACGCTGATTGAAGTCAATTATTTCAGCGGTCATTTCGACGGTGACGGTCACACGATTTACAATATGTACTACAACGGCGGTGCTGGTTGGGATGACGACTGGGATCCGGACGACCCACTTTTTGATCCGGCTGCCTTTCTCGGTGATTTGGATTTCAATGCGATGAATAACGCGTTGTTCGGCAATGTGAAAGGTGCAACCATTGAGAATATAAATATGGCAGATGCGCGTATGTGTGGTATATTGGAGACTGCTTTTCTGGCAAACAAAACCACGGATAATGCCGTTATCCGCAACTGTCACGTACAAGGAGAACTCCATGGAAATAACATCAATCCCAGTGGACTGGTTGCTACTAATGGCGGTTTGATAGAAAATTGTTCCGCCAATGTTACGCTGCAAGGTCCCGGTGGTGCTTCGCTTGTGTTTACCAATGAACAAGGAGGTGTCATCCGCAACAGTACTGCGACCGGAACAATCACATCTATCGGAAAAAAGGCCGGAGGCTTAGCATACCGCAATGAAGGTCTGATTGAGCAAAGTCAGTCATCTGTAGCCATCATCGGTTTAACAGATAGTAAAGGAGTCGGATGTAGAGGCGGTGGGTTCTGTTGGCTCAATGATATCCACGGTACGATTCGCGAGTGTGTAGCTACGGGTAATATAACGGCTACAGCTGCCAGCAAAGGTCAATATTATGCAGCCTCGGGTTTCTGTGTTGTCAATATCGGACGAATCGAGTCCAGTTACAGTACCGGAGACTTGATTGACATCTCTGCCACTCCCGGTGCTGAGCCTTCGATGGCTTCTTTTGTAGGCCAAAACGGAGATGCAGGAGACGCAACGTATCGTGGCCCCGGTACTATTTTGAACTGCTTCTCTACCAGCAAGTATATCTATAATTCGGCCAATTTTCGTGCGGGAGCATGTGGCTTTTTGAAGGGTAGCGGCTATCAGACATATTCTTGGTTATACCCTGAATCCTTTATCAGCCGGAATGCGTTCTGTTGGTACAATGACGATGAGTTGTCTGCTACCGACCAGATTGATATTCGTCCTTACGGCGAAGCGCGCAGCAGTGCTTATCTGCATAGCCAGGCGTTTGTGGATACGCTGAACCTTTGCGCTTCGTTCTTGGGTACAAGTCAATGGGAGTTGCGTGACGGTATTCCGCAACCGACAGGAGTCCGTACCAAGAACATTAGCGTCTTCTTTGACGGTGGTGAAGGTACCCAAGACAATCCGTATCTGATTTCCAACAAGCAGCAGTTGGAGAACTTCCGCTGGTTGCTCAACCACGGTTGCTATGACTTCTGCGGCGAGTATATCAAGCAGACAGCAGATATTGCGCTCAACGCACCGATGTCTGAATGGGGAATCCAAATGCCGGAGGAATGGATTCCTATCGGCGGGTTTGTACACTCCCACCCGCATTTCAAACGCTCAGGCAGTACCGAAACGGAATTCCGCGGTGTTTATGACGGTGATTTTCATGAGGTCAAGAATATGTATATGGATAACAATAACTCCTATCAGGGTTTCTTTGGCGGTATAGGCGGCAGTGAATTTAACGGAACGACCAATATGGTAGCTGTCCGCAATCTTGGCGTGACGGATGCATATATTGTAGCAGGTGGTACTGCCGGTATTTTGTCTGCTTATGCTCACGATAATATTATATTCTCGCAATGTCACACTTCCGGTCAAATATCTGCTGCAACCGGATCTAATGGTTCCATCGGAGCCATCATAGGAACTTCAGGGAAAGCATACTGGCTGAACTGCACTACATCTGCACAAGTGACAGGTAATAAATCCAATATATGTAATATATGGGGAGGTGACGGATTGCATGCTTTAGTTTACGATACCATTGTTAATTACCTCTTTACAGGTCGTCTCAATAATGGCGGAGATGCTGATGCCAAACGTTATTGCACTTCTAGTGGTTTGCAAGAGAATGTATTTGAGGATGGAAATGCAGCAAATATCACTACTGATCGTAACGAACCGAACGGTGTACGTACAACGGCTTACCTGCAATCGAAAGAATATGTCAACCTGCTCAACTATGCTGTTTCTAAATGGAATGATTTGCACAGAGAGGAACTGCAAATGGATTTCTGGGAGTGGCAGGAAAGTGACTATCCGAAACTGACAAAGAATCCGAGTTATACACCGGTAGTGGTGACCTTTAATAGTAACGGCGGTAGTGCTGTGGTTTCCAAAACAGTGGTTCCGGGCAGTCGTATCGAGATGCCGGTTCGTCCGTTAAAGGACGATCAACTGTTCTCCGGCTGGTACAAAGATGCGGGCTTGACGCAAATCTTTGATTTCTATAGCGACATCGTAGAAAACGACATGACGCTCTATGCACGTTGGATCAACGACCAGCGTTTCGATGTGGATATCACGCCGTTTAATAATAAGTTCACCAGCACGTATCATATCCAAACGGCAGCTCAACTGCGCGGCTTTGCCCAACTGCAAAACGGTATTTATGACTGGAGCAATGGAGGTCCTGTACAAACAGCAGCTCCGCGTGACTTCACAGGAAAGACCATTGTGCTTGATAACGATATTCTGCTCTGCGACACCACCGATTGGCAGTTCTGGGGACGCGGCGCGTACGGTCTGCCGTGGAAATCCATTGGTTCTATGACCGGCTATACAGGTGAGAGTCGGTACACCGTCGCCTTCAACGGCACGTTTGACGGTCAGGGACATGTCATCTATGGCTTGTATGTGGAGCAAGGAGGTATGCCGGGTAAAGAGTTGAGTGGTTTGTTTGGATGGACGGGTGACGATGCTGTTATCCAAAACGTAGGTGTCGAAGCATCCGTTCTTGACGCACAACTCCATAATACGATTGGTGTTGCTGATGACCATTCCTGGTATTATAGCAGTACGCAGGATATGAGTGCGCTAGGTATGTTGGGAGGTAATGCGTATAGCGCAAAATTCAAGCAATGCTATGCCATTGGACGAATATATTCTTCAACTCTTGGTTTGGGAGCCGGTTTGATCTATAGTGTCTTGGATTCTGTCGTCAATTGTTACGCACGTATCGATATGTATCAGGACGACCATACGCAACGCGATACGCTCAAACAAGTTGGTAAATTTGTCTATGGAGGTGAGCCTCCAATGGTTAACTGCTATAACGCCAGTAAAACCCAAAAGGTTGGTATGTCGGGTACTACCAGTTATTACAACAAGGAATTGGTTGCTAAACCGGAAACCACCAGAGGCGCGACGTCCACTTTCAATATGAAGACGATGAGCAATTATACTGGTTGGGACTTCGATAACGTCTGGGTTCGCAACGATGCTGTCAACGACGGCTATCCTGTTCTTCGTATCTTCCATCCGGGCTTGCAAAACAGCCCTGATCCTATAACCGTAACAGGTATCACGCTGCAAGAGACCAATGTGGATGTCGTTGTTGGTGATTTGATCCAACTGCATGCGTCAGTTGTTCCGGCTAACGCTGCCAACCAAAAGATTCATTGGGACTTGGCTAATGCCGTCTCAAAGACAATTGCGACCGTGGACGAGAACGGTTTAGTCCATATTAAAGATACAACCCTCAATACAAAATGGCAAGTGACTGTTACTGCTACTACCGATGACGGCGGCTTCGTAAAGAAATGTACGCTCAATGTATATACGCCGAGTGTTACGGTGTATAGTACGATCAAAAACAAACGCAAGATCGGAACCACGGCATGGCAATCCATTAACACAACAGCGACGACACCTGTTCTTGATAATGGATGGGAATATATGGTAGCAGCCTACCTCTCTCCGGCAGCAGCTCAATCGCCTATCTCGTGGCAAAGCAATGATGAAACGATTGTGAAGGCAGTGCCCTACGCAGATGATAGCACACTGGTATTAAATTCTGTCACCTACCATGCGGCATATGCTGTCCTTCAAGGTTTAGGCGAAGGCACTACCAAAGTAACGGCTACTGCTACCAAATATAATGTATCTGGAAATAGAAACTTCAAGGTTAATCAGGTACAAGAGCCTACTTACTACACCATCCGCTTCCTCAATTACAATGGTGCGGTACTGCAAAACAGTCAGGTTCTCGAAGGCAGCATGCCGTCTTATACCGGCGCGACACCTATCAAGCCGGAGGATGACGATTATACATACGCCTTTAATGGCTGGAGTCCGGCTGTCGTGGCGGCTACGGCGGATGCCGACTACACTGCGCAGTACACAGCAACTGCTAAACCGCAAGGCGGCAGTGAATGCGATCCGTACGTCTGCGACTTTACCAAGAAATCCGGTAGTCATACTGCTTATACGGATAGTTGGACATACGACAATGACTGGACTGTCTTCGGTGGCGCGAACAACGGAGCACAGTGGGATTACGTCAAGATGGGTGGTAAGAATACCAACATCGCGAACGCTAATCCGGTTTATGTAGTTAACAAGACCGCTTTCGAATGTGAGATAGCGTCCGTCAAGGTAACTTTCCCTGCCGGATCGTTCTCCAAGAGTGGCATGTCGTGTAACAACTGGGGCGTCAAGGTATATAGCGATCTCGCTTGTAACAATCTGCTCTACACCGTCAACGGTGGTACGATTGCCAAGACTGCGCAAGAGTTGACTATCAATGGTGAAAGCGGTAAACCATGGAGCGCAGGCTATGCGATCCAAGTTTATTGGGATCTCGCCAATACAAGTACCACCAACGGTATCGTGCTCGTAAGCAAGATCGAGTATATCCCTGCTCAGTCAACATTACCGACAGATATACAAAATGTATCTGACAGCGCGAACAATGTCGCACGCAAAGTGCTCATCAACGGTCAAATCTTCATCCTCCGTGGGGACAAGGTTTACAATGCGCAAGGCGCTTTGGTAAAGTGACCAAGTACGCTAAGTGGGCAGTACCAAGTACAAAGGGACAAAGCGGGCGGCTCAATGAGTCGCCCGTGTGTTTTGTTTCGGTTCGTCTTGCTTTGAGGATGGCTTCAGGCTAATTCAATAATCCATAACTCGTTCATTCGTTCACTCGTTCATTCGTTCATTCGTTCATTCGTCCTTCGTACATCGTACATTCGTAAATCGTAAATCACTTTAATTCACTAATTCCTTAAAAAAATTTGCACAAACCAAAAAAATGTTGTACCTTTGCACGCTTGAGCAAAAAAACTATGAAGTGGAAGATACCGCTCGCGTTGACGGGCACCGTAATAGGAATAGTGTTGTTGCTACTATCAGCGGTAGTAACAGTGCTATATGTATCTCCCGTTCGTCAGGCTGCACTCGATAAAGGTGTCGCAATCGCGAACGAACAAACGGATTGGGATATCGACTTGGGACGCATCTATCTCTCGCCGTTTCACCAATCTCCGATGCTGCTTTACCGTGCGTATAAAGGCGAAGCGGACTTGCCCGTAACCGTTGAGATTGATAGTCTCTTCGTCGGGCATCGCGGGCTGGATACTTTAATCTATGTACATGCGCTACGTTTGAATGCCAAACTCTCAGATATCCAATCTCAATTGGCAAATAACAAAATCCCTCTTATCTCTGTGGAGCGGTTGCAGTTAGACAAAGCGACTTTCCATTCGGACAGTCTCATTGCGACGGTTGGTGTAGATGTGATAGTGAAGCATCTGGCGGTATCTTCGCCCGAAATCAATATATCCGAAGGCAAATATCCGCTGCATGGACTTCGTTTATCGGGAGCGGATGTGGGGATAGACTTGCGACCGGATCCCAATGCCGAACCGGATACTGTGCCTCCTTCGCCTTTATTGCTTGCCTTTGATGTGCCGGATGGAGATTTGGACCATATCCGTTTCCGCCTCACACCTTTGGATTTGGGAATTGGTCTCAATCATTTGGCAACAAAAGCTTCTATTGATGTCGGCAGCAATTGCTACAACGCACGTCGGTTGGACATTAGCGGATTTGAGTTCTCACTTGGCAATCTTCGTATTCCTGTGGACACCATCTATGGTTCTGCTTGTGCCGATATTGCGCGTAATATTGTCACAAGTGACGGATTATATGTTCGTTCGGATGAGTTCGGTGCTAAGGCACACCTGTCGGCTACTCAAATGAATTTGAATTCGATGCGCGTAGAAGCGAACGCAGATGCCGAGTATCAGGGCAGCAAAGCGCAACTACATGCTTCTTATGCGATTAATTCGGAGGAATATGATGCCGATGTGCATATTGAGCGCGTCAATCTGTCGCCATTCCTTAAAGACTCCACGCGCATCATTCTTGCCGGAGATGTACAAGCCACAGGGAAAGGCATCAATCCCAAGAAACCGATGTCCTCGCGTATTAAACTGCATTTGGACGAAGCGGTTTATGACGCCTATAACCTGAGTGGTACAGACCTCGCTTTTGCGACTGATAGCACTACTTCGCTGCGGCTTACTACACCTGGATTCAACACGACGTTTAACACACCGATGCCGCTGTTTACATTTATAGACAGCATACAACCGCTGGTTCAGACAGTCAGCGACACGGCGATTATAAATGCCCTGACTTCCCTGCGTGACCTTACTATGCTTGATACCATCCGCAGGCATATTCCAGCCCTGGACTTGGCGGCAGAACTTAGACACGGAAGTCCCGCGCAGCAAATCATTGAACGAATGGGATTGGATATTAAGCAAATCGACCTTTCACTCGCATCCAATCAGCAACAAACAGGACTCTCGCTCTCCGCATCCATCCCTGATATCAATCATCCGGAAGATAGTACTGCCCTTCGTTTGCCGGCTGTGGACGCATTGTTTGGAATGACTATGACTGAGGGAAATACGGATGTTTCTCTTCTCACCACCACTCGCCTTACTGATGGCGCGATGAACTTCTGTGGCTTATGCACGGATGCTGCGCTACGAATGGAACTGAAGCGCAAAGAAAAACAACTTTATGGCAACGGAAGATTAACCATAGATAGTATCTATTACGGCAATTTAGACTTAGGCAATAGAGCCGTTGACTTCAGGATTGCTCCTTCTCAAATTCACAACAATGCCTTGCGCGCTGATGTGCAATTGGAGGACATCCCTTTGGATATTGTCAATAGTTTCGTCAATCTCACGGATATTGCCCTGCACGGAGCAATAAGGGCATCTGCTTCGGTGGATGGTTTGCCCAAACAAGCAGATATATCCGCTGAGGTGCAACCGCTTGGTATTCGCGCAGAATATACACCTTACAACATCGGTGTCAGCCTTGGCGAAACGCCAATTGTTATGGCGCATAACCATGTGGATTTCAACGGGTTGCCCGTTTATGGCGTGGATAGTACATATCTTTCACTGAACGGAGGTTTGGACATAGACAGTATGCTCGTTGATATCACACTGTCGGCAGATAGTTTTGCGCCGGTAAAGTTGTCAAAAAACGGACCTTTCCCCGTTTATGGCGAGTTGGCAACAGACATTCATGGTAGAGTCTATGGTCCATTAGACAGCATTATTGCCGATGTCGCATTAACTCTTTTGCCTGTTACCGATATTACCTATCCAATCGACAAGAAAAACCTTGCCCAAGTCAAGCCGCACGGCACAGTCAGTGCCCGCTATGGCGTTGCGGACGGAACGCTTAATCTTGGTGGGCAGATAAACATTGATGACGGCTTCATCCGCTATTCTCCAAAGATATATCCGGTAATGCCGTTCCATGTGGATTCCGGCAGTCACATTGCTTTCAATGGCCCGATAGGTAAAACCCGGCTCAATGTATCCGCATCGCAAAAGGTGAAAGCCGATGTCGAATCCAGCGAAGAAGATACCCGTCGCGTGGATTTCCGGACGGGTGTGCGGGTGAATGGCGAGGTTGATTCAATAGGTATTAAGAGTATCGGCTTCTTCTTAGAGGCGCCGAACGATGAAACAATCACACGCGAACTGGCTACGATTGATGAGGATACCCGCGAAGGATTAGCCGCCACACTTTTGGCAACAGGAATGTATGTCGGTGAAAGCAACGTGGCTGCCCAGCGTGAAGGATATGCCCTTTCATCCATCATCAACAGCCGAATCAATGCCGCAATGGCGAACTCTAAACTGGGAAAACATATTGATGTGGATATCAGTAGTGGACAAAGCACACATGCTTCCGGCAAAACAAATGATATGAATATCGCTATCAGTAAGTCGTTCTTCAAAGATAAATTGCGTGTAACATTAGGTTCAACGATTTCTGATAATCCCGAAGTAAACGCAGCAAACGGATTGTTATCCAGCCTTACAGCTGACTATAAATTAACCAAAGAAGGCAATGTGTTGCTCCGGCTGTTCTCGCAACGCGATTATAACAATATTTTGGAAGGCGAACTCAATAAATCAGGTATTGGCGTGAGGGCGACAAAAGAGTGGAAGCGACCGGAGTTGTTCAAACAAGACAGTCTGATACGCACGTATGGTCTCACCGCCGATGCAGGCGTTGCCTATCGCTCGAATAATAGTATAGGTCCTGACATCACACTCAAAGCGATGATTAAGAACCTTATGGGAAAAGGCGAGAGCTTCACACTCAAGAGTAATGGCGCATATTATTGGGCGCTGCGCAACCGGCATCATGGCGACCCGAAGAAAACTGACACGTACAAATTGGGAGTAAACGCGTCACTTATCTTCCCGTATTTACACTGGACAGGTAACAATAATCCCGATGGTGACACAAGGTATATGCTTGGCTATCAATATGAGAACATCGCTGGAGGTTATGGCGTACATAAACTCTCTGGCTCGTTCACTTATTTCATCCGCTCGCCGCATAACCAGTATATCACACACGCTTTCACGCCATTCTCACTGTCGGTCGTTCTAATGAAAGCAGAGTCTGAAGACTTGCTTGATAAAGCGGCTGAATACCCGCAATTGATTAAGATTATCGCAGGGGATGAGTTTATACCTTCTATCAGATATAATTTTATCTACAATAACTACCGCTCCAAACGGGCGGTAAATACATTCCTTGACCTTGGGGTGAAGGAATCCGGTAACCTCATCAATGCCATTTATTGCGCCTTTGGACATAAGTGGTCCGAACACGATAAGCCACTTGGAAAAATCACATTCAATCAGTTCGTAAAACTGACCGCAGAATTGCACAATAAATTTAATTTAACCGAGAAGGTGTGTATTGCTACCCGTCTCTATGCCGGTGCAAATATACCGCTTGGCAATTCATATTTGGCGCCACTCTCCGAAGCTTTCTATGCCGGCGGACCGAATAGCTTGCGCGCTTCTTCACCTTATGCCTATGGACCGGGAAATTTCTATTCAGCGAAATACAACCAAAACTTTTTCCACGCCGGAGATGTCAAACTCGAAGCAAACTTTGAACTCCGTTTTCCAATTGTTTGGAAACTCTTTGGCGCAGCGTTCGTAGATGCCGGCAATGTGTGGAACTGGTACTCTACGGGTGATTTGTATAAAGCAACAAGATATGAAGACTATCTCAGCCGGTTAGAGATTCCTGACAACTTGTATGATGGTATTTTCAATAATCCCGAGTTCGCTCGACAAATTGCACTCGGCACAGGTGCGGGGTTGCGATTGGATATAGACGGACTTGTTGTGCGGCTCGATATCGGCGTGGGGATTCATGCTCCGTATCAGACCTTCCGATATGACAAAGACCGCAAACCGGATCCTACAAAACCTATCGACACATATTTCAATATACCATCCGCGCTGGATGCGCTACGCATAAACTTTGGTATTGGTTACCCGTTCTGATTATATGATTAAAACAAATTTTCCAGATAAAAATGTAGCAAAAGTGCAGAATTATTTGCGTATATGCAAGATTTGTAGTATTTTTGCAGGCGTGAAAAGGAATATGGGCATAGTAATGATTGGCTTCTATGCGTTTTTTTGCATGGGGTGCACTTCGAAAAACGAGGTTAGTTTTTCGTATGATGCCGTAACCAATATTGCTGCCCTATGGGAGATAATTGATACCAAATATTGCTATATAGAGGAGAAGGGAATTGATTGGGCCGCCGTGCGGGAAGAATATATCTCTAAAGCCGCAGCATTGGAAGAGAATGACCAGGTTGCCTTGTTTGATTTATGCAGTGAGATGTTGAATCTTCTTCGAGACGGGCACGTGAATCTATACGCTCCATTCGATGTGTCCCACAGTTCTGATTGGTATATTTCGTATCCTGCCAATTTCTCGTCATCATTGCAAGCCAAGTACTTGCAGAACTACCGGACTGCAGGTGGTCTTATTTATAGTACCATAGATAATGACAGCATCGGATATGTATATTATTCATCTTTTTCAAATGGATTTTCTTCTACCAATTTAGCGTGGGTATTCCGTGCTTTTAAAGATTGCCGTGGTATTGTGTTGGATGTGCGGAATAATGGCGGTGGTTCCTTGGATAACGCCTATAAATTGGCTTCACCTTTCTTTACAGAAAACCGCTTGGTTGGTTGGTGGCATCATAAGACCGGTCCGGGACATAATGACTTTTCGGAACTGGAACCGCTATATGCAGACACCTCGTTAACAGGAAACAGGTGGTTACGCCCTGTGGCTGTTTTGTGTAATAGGCGAAGTTATTCTGCCACTAACTCGTTCGTTAATATGATGCGCTATGCCGATAACTGTGTAATTATCGGCGGTTTAACCGGTGGTGGCGGTGGAATGCCGCTTAGTTATGAGTTGCCTTGTGGATGGATGGTACGTTTTTCAAGCGTGCGTATGTACGATCGCGATAAAAAGGATATTGAAAACGGTATAACACCACAAGTGGAAATTAATATGGTATCTGAAGATAAAGATGATATCATTGAAAAAGCTATAGAACTGATTAACAAAGCATATAACCATGATTGACATCAAAGATATACATAAGTCATTCGGGGAGTTACAAGTGCTTCGCGGTGTAAGTTTGCACATTGATAAAGGCGAAATTGTGGCGATAATCGGCAAAAGCGGTGCCGGTAAGACTACATTGCTGCAAATTATCGGGACACTGGACCGCCCCGATAGCGGTAAAGTCGTAATCAATGGGCAAGATGTGTTTCAACTCAAGGAAGAAGAGATTGCGCATTTTCGCAACCGGCACATCGGATTTATCTTCCAATTTCATCAGTTACTACCGGAATTTACGGCATTGGAGAATGTAATGATGCCCGCATTGATAGCCGGAGAGAAGAACAACGTTGCCAAAGAAAGAGCACTACATCTATTGACGGAATTAGGTTTAGGGGAACGCATCTCACATAAACCGAATGAGTTATCAGGTGGCGAGAAACAACGGGTGGCAGTAGCCCGTGCGATGATGATGTCTCCGGATGTGCTATTGGCTGATGAACCGAGTGGCAGCTTGGATGAGGCCAATAAACGGGAATTACACACGTTACTGCTTGAACTACGTGAGAAATATCACCAAACTATAGTAATTGTGACGCACGACAAAGAATTGGCATCTATTAGTGACCGCGTTATAACCATTAAAGACGGATTGATTAATGACTAAACATTGGATATACATTGTACTATTGGTTTTAACCGCCTGTACCTCTCAACGCAAATATTTTCCCGCTGAACTGAATCCGCAGCAGGTAGAGATAGTGCGCTTTGACCGCGCATTGATGAATGTACGTGTGGAATCAGCAATGGAAGATGTACGCGTGCTATATTCCGAGTATCCTGATTTTATGCCGTTCTTCGTGGAAAATATCCTTGGTGTCCCAGCCTCCGACACTGCTTTTTTAGCTCGGCAGTTACCGCTATTCCTTAATGACACGCTTTATGGCTTTGAGCAAACAAATCGCTATGAGCAGGAACTATTTGCCGATATAAGCGACCTGCAAGTTGCTCTGGATAACGCGTTTACGCGTGTTCATTACCTGTATCCGGAATGGACTTTGCCGGCAATTTACCTATTTGTATCAGGGTTTAACGCATCCGTGATGTTTGTGGATAATGATATTGCTGTCGGAGCAGATATGTATCTCGGTTCAGAATATGAATACTATAACCGCGTTGTTCACGAATACCAGAAACAAACGATGCGTAAGGAATGTATTCCTGTTGATGTGGTAAGCGCTTTCCTGTTTCGTAATCTGCCGTATAACAGCCTTAAAAGCAGACTGTTAGATAATATGTTATATCGCGGAAAAGTGATGTATCTGCTATCCCAATTATTCTCCGAACTGCCTCCCTATGAAGTAATGGGCTATACCAAAGAACAATGGGATTGGTGTGTACGTAACGAACGTGCTGCTTGGAACTTAATGATGGATAAACGCGATTTATTTAAAACCGAATCGCTGGTACTCACTTCATACCTCAATGATGGTCCTTTCACCGCGGAGATTTCACAAGACTCGCCCGGAAGAATGGGGACTTGGATAGGATGGAGAATAGTTGAGAGTTTTATGAATCACCATAAAGAAATCAGTTTGCAGCAGTTGATTGCAGAACCAGATGCTGAATATATATTACGAGAAAGTTACTATCGCCCATGAACAGAACAGATTTCCCCATATTAGCTGAAACTGTATATAATCGCCCTCTGGTTTATCTGGATAATGCCGCAACCTCCCAGAAACCACGGGTTGTGATAGATGCGATATCCGATGCATATACTCACTGGAATGCCAATATTCATCGCGGTGTTCACTATCTCAGTCAAGTGGCGACACAAAAACACGAATCAGCACGGCAACGCATCGCAGCATTTATAGGTGCAGCATCACCCAATGAGATTGTGTTCACTAAAGGCACAACAGATAGCATAAATATGTTGGCGTTCAGTTTCGGTGAAGCATATGTACACGAGGGGGACGAAATTATCGTATCCCAATTGGAGCATCACTCCAATATTGTGCCCTGGCAAATGCTTTGCGCACGAAAGAAGGCGGTACTGAAAGTTATCCCGTTACATGAAGATTTATCGTTGGATTTGGAGACTTATAAGGCGTTATTGTCAGATCGTACACGGCTTGTTTCAGTGGCACATGTAAGTAATGTATTAGGCATTATTAATCCAATCGGGCAAATTATTCGCTTGGCACACGAACGACACATTCCGGTTTGTATAGATGGAGCACAATCTGCGCCACATTTACCTATTAATGTAGAACATTTGGATTGTGATTTCTACGTCTGCTCAGCACACAAGATGTATGGCCCAACAGGTATCGGGATGCTTTATGGCAAGGAAAAATGGCTCAACTTGTTACCACCTGCCCAAGGTGGCGGTGAGATGATAGAACATGTGCGATTTGAGCATACCACATACAACGCTCTTCCATACAAATTTGAAGCCGGAACTCCAAACTTTGTGGGAAGCAATGCCTTTGCTGAAGCATTGAATTATATTGATTCTATCGGCATTTCAGCTATTCATGCCCATGAGCAGGAACTTACCCGATACGCAGAAAGACGGCTAAACGAAATACCGGAAGTGCAAATCTACGCGGCAGGACAAGAAAAAGCAGGTGTTATTAGTTTCAACGTCGGCACTATCCATCCGTTTGATGTCGGGACTTTACTTGACAGACAGGGTATCGCAGTGCGAACCGGTCACCATTGTGCTGAGCCTTTGATAGACTATTTAGGGGTACCAGGCACGATTCGTATCTCGTTTGGACTATACAATGACTTGTCTGATATAGATGCGTTTATTGCCGCCCTACAAAAAGCAATTAAAATGCTCAATTGATGCGATACTTCCTTTTTGCTATAGGACTTTGGTTCGTTACTGCTTGTGCAGCACAAATAACAATTATGTCCTATAACGTTGAGAATCTGTTCCATCCTGCGTCTGATAGTATCAATACGGATAGTGAATTTACTCCTTCAGGCTCCCATCGCTGGACTTATACGCGTTATTATCGCAAACTGGAACAGATTGCACGGGTGATTGCCAATAGTGTAACAGATGACTATCCGGCAATAGTTGCATTAAATGAAGTGGAAGACAGACATTGTTTACAGGATTTATGCCGAAAGATGCCGCATTATCCGTATCAGATTATTCATTTTGATAGTCAGGACCATCGCGGAATAGACGTAGCGCTTCTCTATGATTCGACACGTTTCCATCGGCTGATCGCCCAAACAATATCTCCCATAACATCTACGCGTGACTTATTGTACGCGAAACTGATGACACCTGCTAATGATACATTGCATTTAATCGCTTGCCACTTGCCTTCTCAATTAAGTGGTACTATTTCGTGTTTACGTAGAGATACCGTTAAAGCCGCCATTCATCATTTAACTGATTCTGTCTTACTCCATTCTCCAAATGCCCAAATCATCGTTTGCGGAGATATGAACACGGCACCTGTTGATGACCTTCAACCGCTTACAAATCTTATGGTTAATATAACATCCGGGTCTCATAAATACCGGGGCTTGTGGACATGTTTAGACCAATTTTATGTTTCACCGGCACTTATATCATGCGCATCAGCTTCAGTCTTTAATGCCAGGTGGCTACAAGAAGAGGACATGAAATTCCTTGGCACACGCCCGGTACGCACCTTCATCGGATTCCGTTACAACCGTCATGGATTTTCAGATCACCTACCTATACTTTTAAGGTTGTCTATGGAGTGTTATGGAGAGAAATAGAAGATTTTAGGCCTCATTTTTATCCTATTTGCAAAAAAAATCAAATAAATACTAAAAAAATTTGCACATTTCTTTTTTTTTTTGTAATTTTGCGGGCTGAAAGAAGTGTACTATATCAAATAGTCAACAAAACAAACAAAAACTAATAACAAATTAACATGAAGAAAAGTTTATTTCTTGTGTCTGTCATTGCTGTTGCAATGCTGACTTCTTGTGGTAATTCGATGCCCCAACCGGAGCAAGTTACCGTAAACCCCAGCCCGCTGGCTGTTGTTGGAGACAAGGTTAATGCCGACATTACCGGTACATTCCCTGTTAAGAAATTCAACAAAAAGGGAATTCTTGTTGTTACTCCTGTTCTCAAGTTTGATGGAAGAGAACTCGAGGGAACTCCTGTTACCTATGTAGGTGAGAAGGTAAAAGACAATGGTACAATGGTTCGCTTTAAAGAGGGAGCTAAGTACAGTCAATCATGCAGTTTTGATTATGATCCTGCAATGGCTAAATCTGAACTCTATTTGCGCTTTTCTGCTAAAATCGGCAAAAAAGAAGTTGAAGTTCCTGAAGTTAAAATCGCTGACGGTTTGGTAGCTACTGCTAAACTCGCTCAGGCAGAAGACAACGAAACCGTTATTACAGCCGACAAATTCCAACGCATTATTCAAGAGATGCAAGAGGCTGACATTAAGTTCCTCATCCAACAATCTACTCTCCGCAGTTCTGAAACTGGCAGTCAAGAAATGAAAGACTTTAAAGCTGCCATCAAAGACGCTAATGATGACGAGAAGAAAGCTATCAGCAAACTCGAGGTTAGTGGTTATGCAAGCCCGGATGGTGGTATGGATCTTAACACCAAACTTGCTGAACAACGTCAATCCAACTCACAGAAGTTCCTCCAACAACAAATGAAGAAGGATAAAGTGAGTGCTGAAATCGCTTCTGACATCACTGCTGAAGACTGGGAAGGTTTCAAAGCCGCCGTTGAAGCAAGTAATATCCAAGACAAAGACTTGGTACTTCGCGTGCTCAACATGTACAGCGATCCTGAAGAGCGTGAGGCTCAAATCAAAAACCTCAGCAATGTTTACAAGACTATCGCTGAAGAGATTCTGCCTGCTTTGCGTCGTAGCCGCCTCATCTTGACCATCGACCTTATTGGTAAATCGGACGAGGAAATCCAACAACTCATGAAAGAAGATCCTAGCAAACTCAATGTAGAGGAGATGCTTTATGCCGCTACTCTTACCAATGATAAGGCTGAGAAGATGGCTATCTATCAAAAGGCTGCTGAGCAATTCAATGACTACCGTGCTTACAACAATATGGGTATGCTTTACTTCGAAGATGGCAATATTGATGAGGCACGTCGTCAATACGACAAAGCTCTTGCTATCGAGCCGAACAATGCAGACGTTCACTATAATGCAGCTCTCGCTGCTATGGCTGCTAATGACCTGCCCAAGGCTGAAGAGCATCTCGGCAAAGCTGCTGGTACTACAGGTGACCTGAAGGCTGCACAAGGTACTTACTATACCATGAAGGGTGACTATAAGGCTGCAAAAGAGGCATATGGCAATTCAGCTACTAACAACGCTGCTGTTCAGCAAATTCTTGACGAGGATTACGCTGGCGCTCGCCAAACACTGAACAACGTCAAAGAGCCCAATGCAACAACTGCTTACCTGCTTGCTGTTGTAGGTGCACGTACCAACGATCGTGACGCTGTTTACAGCAATCTGAAAGTGGCTGTTGAGCGTGATGCTGACCTCAAAGCAAAAGCAAAAGACGATATTGAATTCGCTAAGTTTGCTGAGGACGAGCAATTCGCTGCTATCGTAAAATAAGTGAATAGTTAATTGACTTAATTTGAACTATTTTGTCAGTTCTATTTCCTAAAGTAAATAAGCCACGTGAGTGGGACTATCGCCCCATTTACTATGATAAGGAAAAGGAGGCGCGCAAGGAAAAACTTGCGCGTCTTCATCGTGGCTCATTCCGCGAGGAACATGAAAAGAATATGTCCTCGATGCGTGCGAAAAATCAATCCAAACTCATCTTTTGGATAGCCCTGCTGCTTCTCGCTTTAGTACTATATTTTTTCCTTAAATAACTCTTTACGTTTATTTGCAAAGGTGGATATCGTTCATCTATTACCGGATAGTGTTGCCAACCAGATTCAGGCTGGTGAAGTGATTCAGAGACCTTCTTCATGCCTTAAGGAATTGGTGGAAAACAGCTTGGACGCGGGAGCTACCCGTATTCAGGTTATTGCTCGTGATGCCGGTAAAACAATGCTCCAAGTCATTGACAACGGAACCGGAATGAGCGAAACAGATGCGCGAATGGCTTTTGAACGTCATGCTACCAGTAAGATTTCCACCGCACAAGACTTGTTTGCTTTGCGTACTATGGGTTTCCGAGGGGAAGCTTTAGCCAGTATCTGTGCCATTGCTCAAGTTGAACTGCAGACCAGACGCGATGAAGACGAAGTCGGAACGTTTCTTGAGATTTCCGGAAGTGATGTAGTACGCCAAGAAGCATGCCAGTGCCCCGTAGGAACGAATATCAAAGTAAAAAATATATTCTTTAATGTTCCTGTCCGCCGGAAGTTTCTCAAAACAGACCAAACGGAGTTACGTAATCTATTGACGGAGTTTTATCACATCGTTCTTGTCTATCCCAAGGTACAGTTTACCTTTGTGCATAACGATGAGATTTTGCTTGAGCTGACAGCCGGCACGGAAAAACAACGTATAGAAGCTTTATTCGGTAAGACCAATAAATCATATACAGGTCAGTTCGTGGATATGCATACAGAAACAGAACTCGCCTCTATCCATGGGTTTATCGGTAAGCCTGAAGCGGCAGGAAAGTCTTCCCAACAATACTTTTTCGTCAATGGGCGTTTTATGCGCCACCCGTATTTCCACAAGGCGGTTATGACAGCCTATTCAGGTATGTTGCCGGGAGAATACAGCCCTTCGTATTTTATATACTTTGATGTAGCGCCTGAAACGATTGATGTAAATATTCATCCCACAAAGACGGAAATCAAGTTTGAGAACGAACAGATGATTTTCCAGATTCTGTTGGCGGCAGTACGTGAGTCTCTGGGTAAGTTCAATGTCGCACCTTCTTTGGATTTCAATCGGGAAGGTGAGATTGAGATGCCTACCAATTTACCAACGGATAACATTTCTACCCCACATGTTGTGGTGGACCCGAACTATAATCCGTTCCAGCGCCCCACTACGTTTAGCAAACCATCTGTTAAAGGGTGGGATAGTGTTTACGAATCATTGGCACAACGGCAGCAATCACTCCCCAAACTGCCATCGGAATCCGAAGAAGATGTGCTTTTTGACCAACCGATAGCCGATATAGTGCCCTACTCGTATGGTGGCAAATACCTATTGCTTCCATCCAATGTAGGACTGATGCTGATTCACCAGCATCGCGCGCACACGCGTATACTTTATGAACAATATTTACGCCAGATGACCAATCAAAAAGGAGTTTCCCAACAGTTGCTTTTTCCGGAAGTCTTGGACTTTACTCCTGATGAAATGGTGTTAATGGATTCTATTCTGGACCAATTGCGTTTTGTCGGCTTTGATTTGGAGCAATTCAGTAGAAACTCTTATAATATCACCGGCATACCGTCGTTGTTGGGGACAGAGGATATTCAGACAGCCCTTCGGAATATATTGCATGTGGTTCGTGAAACTGGTTCCAATGCCGTGGAAGAATGGCGCAAGCGGATTGCTCTGTCTCTTGCATATGACACCGCGATACCTGCTGGTAAGATATTGTCTGATGAAGAAGCAAGACACTTGGTGGATGATTTGTTTACCCTTCCCAATTACCGTCGCACACCCGACGGAAAGACGATTGTAGCCGTCATTTCGGACACGGAACTTCAGCGTAAATTTACTTAAAAAGCCGCATATTTACGACGGCGTAAAAGAATCACACTTGTACCAATAAGTGCTAATAGCACTAATGGTGCAAGGATACTGATTATCTGTATCAATATCCGTGACGCATATGCTTTTTCCGTATTGATAAGACGTAGTGCTACTTCTTTTTGCCGCAGATTGATTAGTCCTTCGTCATCTGCCAAATACAGCACTGCATTTGTCAGGAAATCCTTATTCCCGAATTGCATATTCGAATACCTGTCAAATCCGACCGGCAAAGGTTCACCGTGCGCCCACTCGTTACGGATGATACTTCCGGAAGCAACTACAATCTGTTTGGTTGGTTGAGACTGTTTAAGCGTTGTATTATTGCTTATTTCGTCTGGTGGCATACGGTGGGTAAATATAGACTGAAAACATCCGGATAAAGCCACTGCAACTGGAATATAGCCATATTTGAACGTAGTCATATCCGGTTGCAGTTCACTCAAATTGATTTCGGCAGGTGTTGCGATAACCCGTGAAGCAGTAGATGTTGCCAATAGAATTTCCTTACGAATACTATCTTCCCCAACAGCATCAATGGGCGAAGCGAAGGTGCAACTCACTTGCCCCACGTTTCGAGTTACAGGTGATAACTGTGAAGTTAGCAATAGCGGTGCATAATACCACGGCATTGGTTGATAATTAGGTTGTTCCGGGTCAGAAGACACATTGACAGGAATAGGAAGGCATTGCACATCCTGAAGTACAGCAGCATTTATACGGACACCATAGCGGAACAGCATATCGGATAGATTCAAGTCTAAAGGTATAACAGGTGTTACGCCGTCTTTGCTCAGTGCATTTTCGTTTAATCTGATTCCATTAAGCACCCATAGAATCCGTCCTCCGTGCATTAGGTATTGATCCAATATATATTTGTCCGTTTCGCTGAAAGCGGTCTGCGGGTCTGCTATTATCACTACTTTGTATGGGGCCAGCACAGACGGGTCGGTGCCTAAAACGCCTCTATCTACCTGAAAATATCGTGCCAGGCTGCGGCTGATATCATACACATCGTGTTCTGGCAGTTCGTTGTGACCTTCCAAAAAAGCGATACGTTGTGGTTCAGGTTGCTTTAGGCTGTGGATTGCTTCTGCGAAAGCGTATTCCAGATTCTCAATACTCTGATTGAGATTTTCTTCTCCGGATTGTCCTCGCGTGTTGTGCAGTAACGAGACATATGCGTTTCGTCCTTTGTAGGTCACCAATGCGTAAGGCCAAACGGCAGTTTGAGCAGTACGTCCATCTTTTGAACGCTCGTGCACGATGGTTGGGGTCAAGCCCACGCGCTCCAATTCTTTGCCTTCGCCTTTATGGCGCGAGATAGAGCTATACACGTCTAATTCGTCCACCAGTTCATCGGTCGCATTACGTAAACGCCGGAATCCTGAGTTCAGACTCCCGTCCAAGTATATGGTTACGTCCAATGTCGTGTCCAAGGATTGGACGAGTGTGATTGTGGCGTCGTTTAGACTATATCGCTTATCATCCGTTAGATCCCAACGGAATAAACTGAAAAATGCTAATATGACACAGCAGGTGCGTAGCACGAGTTATCGTTTTAACTCGTTGAACACGTCTTGATTTACAATGACTTCGTATTTCTCGCGAAGCATTTGCACCCATTCTTTTTCCAGTTGGTCCTGATAGTCGCTGGTTACTTTGCCACGCTCGTCTGTGTATTCTTCAGGAGCTTTGATAATTTTGCCCGTTACAAATACGCGAGGAAGTTCATTGGATGGTGTATATTCCGCATCTTTTACCTTAAAGCCGTATTTATCGATGGCTTTATTTTGTCCTTCTACCCACAATCCGCGAGTGCATTTAACATAGACGCTGTCGTTAAGATTGATTCTTTGACGGATGTAACTATCCACTGAATCGGGGTTAGAGTTGCGTATAATGGCGCGGATGGCACGTTCTGTTGCAGCATCTTTGCATTGTACCAGGAATCCTTTGAAATGCGGTTTTTCCCAAGTATAATTCTTTTTGTTTTCAGCAAAGAACTTTTTCAGTCCCTCAGTATCTTGTCCGGCTTTGTCCCATACCTCTTTCAGGCTGACATCAAACAATAGGATACCATCGTGATACTCTTGTACCAAGTGGCGAAGGTCGGGATATTTTTCCTCAAGATGTGCATCAACATATGCCCGCACCTCTTCATCGCTCATTTCTGCCGGCAGGTTATATTCGGCGCGTGCTTTTCGAATGAAGGAAGCATCTGCTTCTTTGATACGTTCGTCACGTTGTACATTTTTTAACAATTGGTCTCGTAATTGGTCAAACGGTTGAATGCCACGACGTCCCTTGAGTTGTACAAAATGCCATCCGAAGTTGGATTTGAATGGTTCGCAGATGTCTCCGCTGTCTTTCATTGCGAACACTGCGTCTTCGAACGGTTTCACCATATATCCGCGTCCGAACCATCCCAGTTCTCCTCCGCGCATTGCCGATCCTTTGTCGTCGGATTCTGCACGAGCGACTTCTGCAAAGTCTGCGCCGCCTTTAACAAGCTTATAGAGGCTGTCAATTTGTGCCTTGGCAATCACGTCTTGAGCTGTATCACCGCTTGCAACCATTTTCATAATATGTGCGGCATTTACTTCCTCATGTGGACGTTCTTCTTCCACCAATGCAATATGGAATCCATAGGCGCTTCTGAACACCGGTGTTACCTCGCCCACAGGGGTGGTATATACAGCGTTTTCGAATGAATATACATATCTGAAAGGAGTGATCCATCCTAATTCACCGCTGTTTTCCTGTACGTTAGGATCTGTGGATTCCGCTTTTGCCACAGCAAAGAAATCTTCGGGTTCACGCACTGGTTTCCATACGAGTTTGCCTCCCATTTTGACTTTTTGCTTTTTGAGGATGCCTGTGGTTACTCGTTCGCGGAGTAAATTGATTTTATCCAAAGCAGCTTGTGTGGTAGAGTCGTCAGCGCTGGTAGGGCATTGAATGGTAATGTGCGCAGCGCGACGGTCATGTGCCATCCGGTCGTAACTGAGTTTTACGAGGCTGTCAATGGCAACTTCGTCCTTCATATACTTTGGGATAGCTTGAGCGCGATATCCTTTTAGTTCTTTTTGGAACGCTTCGGTAGTATCAATGCCTTGTGTTTGTGCTTCGTGCACTTTGAGCTTGAAGTTGATAAACAGGTCCAAGTACTCGTCCATATTTTTTTGTTCGATGGAGGTTTCCTGGTTGTTTTTCTCATAGATGTACAAAAATTCGGAAGCCAATATTGGTTCCCCGTCAATAGTCATTAACACCTTGTTGTTTTCGACTGAATTCTGTGCAGAGAGTCCGATTGCGAAGCTCAGAACTGCCAAACTTAATCCTAAACGTTTCATATATTATATTTCTTTTTTTCGCAAAAACGTGCAAAGGTACAACATTTTTTTGGTTTGTGCAAATTTTTTTAAGGAATTAGTGAATTAAAGTGATTTACGATTTACGAATGTACGATGTACGAAGGACGAATGAACGAGTGAACGAATGAACGAGTTATGGATTATTGATTATTGAATCAGCGAATTCGCCTGTATTTAGTTGTATTTTCTCGGTAACGTCTCGGCGAGCATCCGATGAGCACCCGATGAGCACCCGATGAGCACCCGATGAGCACCCGATGAAAGCTCGGGGCAAAGCATAGGGCAATAGATGTATTATGTATTATGTATTATGTATTATGTTTTATGTATTATGTGTTATGTTTTAAGGTTTAGGGTTGAGGGTTGAGGGGAAATTATCCCCGAAAGCTTAGTCCAACATTATGAATCCTGCCCAATAGACCGGTTCTTCGAAATTTTCGCGGACAGTGTTTTGCGCATTTCGGAAAGCTTCTCGCTTGGATTGCTTATTCGTAATCCAATTCTTGTAAAATTCAGTCATCAACAGCTGCGTAGCCGCATCGTTTACTGGCCATAAAGACATGATAATCGTCTGTGCACCGGCTTGTTTGAATGCCCGCTGTAAGCCAAATACTCCGTCTCCGGAAATCTCACCTTTACCCGTTTCACAAGCCGAAAGCACGACTAAATCAGCATCGCGGAGATCCAATAAAGAGATTTCTTTCGCGGTCAAAATACCATCTTGCACGCCTTTGGGCAGTTCGGCACTATGTCCACTCCAGGCCGTTTGTGCGCCTGCAAATAACAAGCCGCAGCGGTTGAGCGGGTCAGCAGTGGTTGGAAGATTCAGATTGTCTTCGATGCTTTGATTCTGTGCGAAGTAGTCTTTGCGGCGCGCAATGGAATCGGTCCAGAAAAAGCCGTGTGTGGCGATGTGCAGAATGTTTTGGTGTTGCCCGCTGAGTGCTTTGAAGGATTCTTCATTGGCGTTAGTGGCAGTGAAGAGTTTCGCCTGCAGTTGGTTGTTTTGGAGCAAAGTGGCGATTTTCTCGACTTCTTTTTTCGATCCGGGCAGTGGTTTTATTCCGCCGCGATCCAAGGTATCCGCATCGAGGCTGCGATTAACAGCCAAGTCGGGATATTTCTCGCTCTCGGCAAACATTTGTGTCGAATCCATTTGGTATTGAATTCCTCCGTAGAGCGTGGCGGTGTTGTGCGGAGTAGATTCGTTTCCTGTTATCAGTTCCCGAGTAGAAGAGAGTCTTGCGATATTGTAGATGTCATTCATGCTATAAAAATTCCCATTTTGTTCGGGTTTGATAAAGGGAAGGTATTCGATTCCTGTCATTTGTAATTTTCCATCTGCAGAGAAGAAGATTCTTCCTTGTCCATTTTGTGGGAAATAATTAATGATTTCGTCCGTCCAAATAGCTTTACTGAGCATCCAGAAATCTTGTGCCTGATTAGGAAAATAATGCTCTAAGTTGAGTTGTTCCATCGCGTCATAGAGCGGTGTTTTTTTGTTTTGGAGACTTACTTTCAATTTATTGGAAAGATTGATGACTTTAGGTGATTTCCAGTCTTTTTTCAAAAGGATTGCGCCATATTTATCGTCCTCTGTTTTATAGAATTCAATAGCTAAATCATTTGGTTCCAATTGTAGTGCAACGTCCTGCCATCTAATTGATAAGTGCGGTAATTGGAATTGTTGCCCATTTTGTTTGAGCGCATCCAAAATGGCATAATCCATGGAATCGAGCATGGATTGAGTAACCTGTTTGGTCATCAAAGTTTTCTTTTGCAATAAGATATTGATAGCCTTTTCGTTTCCGCTATTGATGATAAAATTTTCAAAACTAATGGACGTATTGAGCAATAGTCCTTTCGATAACAAAAGCGCGTTGTATGCCGCTGCCGCCAAAGAATGTTCATTTCCGGATTGACTACTTGCACTTGTTTTATGAGCAATAGTAATGGTTTTATTAATATATTTTTTGGCTTTTTCCCAAAAGACAGAGCGTTCAGATTCGCTGGACTGACAAAAAGCGGATTTGATACGTTCCACATAAGCGGTATATCCTAAATTGTGGTAGAAATTAGCTTTTTTGTATTGGTGTCTTTCGGCATAAAGATTAGAAAGGTCGAGCAACGCATTGAAATAGACCTCGCTATTTTGTCCGAAGAAGAGTTTTTTCAGTTTGCAGGATTTATGTGAAAGTCCGATAGCTTCATAATCTCTTTCGGCATTATATTCCATTTTGGCAATGATATCCAAATAGAAGATTTCAGTTAATGTATCTCTTCCGTTAAAAGGTCCTTTCCCATATTTTCGGAAGAGTTTTTTGCTGTGATTAAGTAGTTTTTTTCCTTGTATTTGGTCTCCAATTCTCAGACATTCATGGGCAGCCCATAATACAGCTTCGGCATATTGTGGACTTTGATACGAATAAGTTTGTGCTGTATTTTCGAGAAATGTATTCAAGAAGAAAGCGGTTGAATCAACATTAGCTTTGTAAATACCATAAACATCTCTGATATTTTGCATTGCTTTTTGCGCGATTTTTCTTACGATCAGGCTCTGTTGACTAAGCTGTTCCAATTTATTGAGGCTCTCTTGAATGGGGCTGATAGAATCCGTCTTGTGTTCATTATTTTGCAGGAAGACGATTTCTTGTGCATAGTAATTTTCAATACATGGCAAATGCATGTTCTGTTGAGCATACAAAGCGCACGAAAAGCATAATATAATGGATGTAATCAGGTGTTTCATAATAGTTTGTTTCCCGGAGTTTTGCTGATTTTACCCGTAGTGAAGATTCTATAAAAGAGTCTAAGTTCAAAGTAGAATCCGCTTGTTTTAGCGTTCGTTAAGTTATAATATGCGGTTTTTTGCGGATTAATTTGCGGAATGAAGTAAGTTCCGATTCGTCCTTCGATTTTGAACGCCCGAAATTGGAAGCTATATCCCATATAGTAGCATAAACTGGCTTTGTTAAAGCAATCGCTATACAATCCTTCGTAGGAGAAATGGTCCGTATTTTTGATAATACTTTTCAAGAAGATATCGGTTTTTAATCCGATAGAAAGTCCTAATCCCAACCATCCGAACGTAGGACTGACGTCGAAGGTCATCCAATGTGTGTAAACACCTGCGCTGGAAGAAAAGAGGTTTTTGTCACTATACACCTGATATTTGTATCCTAAGGAAGCATTAAATCGGAACCATTCCCGTTTTGTATTATAAAAAGAAAATGCGGAACCGATATCAAAGTAAGTTCCCCAGATATCATTTTTTTGTGTCTTAAGATTGTTATTAGCAGTTCCTAAAGAACTATTTTTTGAAAAACCTCCGGATGCGTATGCAAAGATTTCAGTAATGGTAGTGGGCAGTATGGTTTTACTTAATGGTAGCACCTGTACATCTTGTGCGCACAGATTAAGGGTTATGATTGCCGCCATAACCAAAGTAATCCAACGTCGTGGTATATTATTTGTGCCTGTAATAAACATATTTTATAGCCCTGACAAAGTAGTGGTTTTTTTTCAACCATCTGTCTTTATTCCCATAAGTTGTATTTTCCGGCGAAGTAATTATTGCGCGATTATCCTGGTCATAATCAGAGAGCTTATTATTAATAGTAATGTAATTATCAAAATCCTCCACGCAGGTCCAATACATATTGTTTTTCGATATCAGCTTGCCTCCAACACCATTTAATGCATTGTTGAGCGATTGCAGATTTTCTCCATCTTCGCCAAAGATAAGTCTCAGTTCATAATATGATGGTAATCTCCAACTACCGGCTCTTGGAAGTTGCTCTTTGCTATTCATTTTGTTACACCATTCTTGCGCGGGATAACGTTGAATTCCAATGGATGTCATCGCTTGCAGCATAGCTACTCCAAATGCGGGGTCTCTCAAGGTTGTATGGGATACATCCGTTGCCTTATAGACTTTTTCTCCCATTGGGCCCCAAGGCAGAAAAGCTTCATCTAAAGATATTACCAAGATATATTGATACGTGGTACTTTTCGAGCCATACATGTATGCCACAATTCCTTCATTCCCATATTCATCGATATAGTAATCATATAATTGGTATTGCTCTGTTGTATCATCGGTATAAACATCATCTGCGGAAAAAGTACATGAAGCCGATGTAAATAGAACAATAATGAGAAGCAATATGTATGTGCAATTCTTCATGCTTTTTAATAGAAGATACAGGATTCCAATTCTAATTTTTCACAATCAAATGTTGCAACAAATGGTCTTCGGTCAGGATTCGAGATATTGATATAAAGTGAATCTTTGTCAGCCAATTTGTCCGTATATAGTTGAAAGGTGAGCATACTATCTGCTTTGCATAAAGTGACAGGTTTAACGATGTTTTCTTCAGGGTTTCGATAGTCCAATTCATTTGCCAAAGAAGATCGTTGGATATAGGTGAGTGTTTTCAAATTGAACGAAACACAATAAGCGATGTATCCCGTCAAGCGGTCGATGTTCTTCAATTGCTTGAAAATGCAATAGCCATTATATGAGATTGGCTGAAAAGTAATATCTGTTTCTTGATTATCCGGTTCCAGAAGTATAGTACAAGTCCCCAACACATTGTATATTGCGTTTTCTTGGCGTTTGTCGGAGTGAAAATAGAATTCATCCCATTTTTTTGTTCCCAATTGGAACCATGTTTCATAGTAATCCACGAACGGGTCATACGTGACAATATCTGCTACGAAAACAAATTGGTACGCCGTGTTTTTCAAAAGATGTCGTACGGTAAGCTGCTGGTCTGTAAGTGTTGTTGCCAAGATGTTTGTGGAATAAATCAAAGTGTCGCTATCAGCATCATAACAAAAGGCAGTTATGCGTAACCGACTGTCAGCAGGCAAGGTATCGATGCTTTTGAACTGATACGTACCATCATACAACAAAGTACTGGAAAACAGACTATCGGTTTTGAAGTGAAATGTGATATGCCGCTGATTGGTGTCATTCAACTCATCAAAATCCCTTTGACATGCGTTTGACAAAAGGAGGAAGATGCAGAGAATATATAGATTAATATTTAATTTCATAGTTAAAATGGTATGAGATATGCTATAGCCACCCCAATACGCCATCTTTCAAATAAGGCGTATTTTAGGGACGGATAATCATAGTTAATAGATTCGAAAATATATTTTTGATTCAACGCCGGAGCCAAATCATATTCAAAATGTGCATTAAGATCCCAGTTTTCAAATCGTACTCCTGCTTTTGCCCTTATTGTACTATGATGATTGCCAATATGGATGTCCCGTACAATAATAGGTGATGATGGTGAATAATGGTCTCCACTAATAGCAAAATGATAAGCAAATTCTGCGCCGGCATAAGCACAGCCGCTATTCCATTTTACGAAGTGAATATTTGCTGCAACAAAAGGTGCGATATAATGCGCCGTAACTTTTTCGTCATTTGTTACTGAAAGCGGATGACTAAATGTGTATTGTGCACCGACATCAAAGGAAAAGATGTTTCTATATGATCCGAAACCATAAAAGATTCGTGGCGCGAGATGTACATTTCGGTACATGTTGGCATCTACGCCCATTCCTATATGGTGAGCATGAATCATAGCGATACGTTTTTGGCGCACAACCTGTTGCTCTTTTTGGTTTTGCCCCCAAGCAAGCATGTTGCTCAACCATATCACACATATGAGAATTTTAAATCTCATTCCGTTTTTTTATGCATGGTAAGCGGGAACATTCTCACACCGAACATGGTTGAAGTCCCATCCGTTTTTTTGAGGACATACATCATCCCCGTATCATACAACTTTGTTCCGTCTTCGAGGGTTATGTAAAAGTTTGTTTCAAAGGTGAAGGCTCCATCTTGACCCGGAGTACCCTTCGTTAATGTGGTGACGGAAGTTGTTTGTTTGAGTTTTGATTCCTTATTATAGTAAGCGCCTGTCAGGCTCAATTTGCCCGTTTCTGTTGTTCCGTCGGAAAATTTGATTGATATGTTATCTGTCACTGTTTGTGCATCAATCGTCAAAGTGCTATCGGAACGGTTATATGCAATAACGACAGCCTGTTTTTGAAGCCCTCCAAAGCCATACATTAGTAGCGATTTATTTACAGTTTTTTCTGCGAAAGTAACATTCAAGGTCTTTCCTTTATTATCTGTAATAATCCATTCTCCCAATAGATAGACATACATTTCGTCAGCCGGATACTTGTCCACATGATAAGCAGGTGTTTTCACGTAATGCCCTGTTGGCGAACCGTCCGTATTGATACCGATGGCGTATGAGATATAATTGCCTTCTGTCAAGTAGCGGTAGAAATTTGTTCCTTTTGTCCGAACGCCAGAATCCTCCAACCAGTAATCTACATTGATATCGTTTTCTTTTTGATGAATAAAATCATAGATAGATGTCATGATCAGCTCTTCCATTGTATTGAACGTTTTTGCTTTTTCAACCGTGTAAGTAGCAAGGAAAAAACGCTCTTCTACATCTCCGATAACACTAACAGTAATAAGTGAGTAATCATTATTATTATAGACAGTGGGGCCCTTGTACTCAATTTTCCAATTCGGATTTACAGAAGCTTTGAAATCACTTTTGGTTGTTTCAAAGATGGCGACAGCAGGGGTTCCATATAGTTTTTTCTTATCATTCATCCCAAAGGCAATAAAAGTATAAGTTTTCTCTGGCGCCAGTTGATTTAATGCGAATACGCTTTTTCGCTGGTAATGCAGGTGTGCTTTTAACTCTTCATCCGTTGCAGATTCAAGAAAATAATCAATAGCATAAGAGACATCCGATACCTCTCCCTCAACTACTATACCATAATATGGGTCTCGGTTGGTCGCATTGTGCGTAATTGTTGCCTTTGCACTATATGCTTCTATATCCGTCACTTCTGCATGGAAAGCGACGGGCTCAATATCTTCCTTTGCTTTGCTACAACTTAATAGGATGCAAAAAAGGGAAATGGATATGATTTTAAAAAACTTCATCAAAGAATACAGGGGATCATATCAATAAGCCGGCCTAACAGGTGCCCCCGTCAGGTCGGCTTTAAATGTGAACAAGCTGAAGATTAATTGGTCAGCAGCAAGTATTGGTTGTAAACGCGGCCGCGGTTAACGATTTTAACTTTGAATCGACCTGTCCAACGCGGATAGAAACTTACATAGCAGTCATCCGTGTAGTCTGTGTCGGAAGCAATCAGATTGCCGTTCTCATCGTAAACATAGAGGTCAAGGTCTGTGTCACCGTCACCAATAAGACCAACTTCACCCTTTTCACCAGCACGGAATGTCATGTAATAAACGTCCGAACCGTAAGCGTCAACGCGGTCAACATGGCTAACTGCACCGGCAATGTTGCCACGAGTACCCTCTGCAGCAGCTGCCATTTTCTTCTCTACATTTGCGGCAAGCTCCAACATAGCAGCATTGTCTGCCGCTAATTCTTTTGCGTCTTTGAGCAATTGTGCAGGAGTGATCTCAGCTTTGTCAGCTTTTGCTTCACCTTCGGCACATGCAGCTCCGCGCTCGATTTCAGGATTTTCCATCTCCGTAGTAGGAGTAGAAACGAGGATGTCAGCAGCCTCAATAAGAGCAGCAGCAGACTCTACCTCATAACCATACTGAGCAAGATTCATCGCCAAACGAACTGCAGCGACTTGCGGAGAACCGGCAACTGCACCTTCAGCTTTTTCTTCACTTGCTTGCTTACAGCAAGAAACCATCATTGCGCTTAGCGCAATAACAGCGAAGTACAATACTTTCTTCATGTTTTTTTAAAATTGGTTTTAATTAATAAAGTTATTTCACACTTAAAAGTGTTTTCCTAAAATACTACCGCTTGCTTGTCTTTGGCGTCAAGCACCGGAGTTTGTGTTTGCGGAACGACTGTCTGAATATGCGTACGGATGCGTTGGTGTAACTGTGTGCAAGTCATGTTCGAAAAGCCTTTACGCTCCTGATATAATGCGTAGGTTAATGATCCCATTCCCTTGTATTCAAAGTTACATTGATACGGCTTGCATGCGCTGATACTAACCCATTCGATGGGATAGGATGTGCCGGTAGAAGTTCTGCGAGACGCAGGAATGATAAATGTATCCGATGTGCCACGTATCACATATTGTTGTTCCATTTCTTCAGAAGAGCGTGTACCGTCACCACTATGACAGGCATCTGCCACGACGACAATCTTTCCTTTTTCACCCACTTGTTGACGAAGACGGTGAAGCCAACCGTTTAGTTGGTCGTCAAGGATATGGTTTTGACCTTCATAAACGCCTTTTTGATAGGCAAATTGAGCATCATATGGAATCCATGCTTCGTCAAAGCCTTCATCTTCATCGCCATTCAAATCGGTGATTTGTTGCCCATGACCTGAAAAATGGATATATACGAAATCACCGGACTGTGCAGTTGCAATCAGACTCTCCATATGCTGGCAGATGGCGGCATAAGTTGCCTGTTCGTTCTTCAGTTCTGTGATATCTTTCTTTTGGAAACCATTCAGCAACAGCATCTCTTCGACATAAGGGATGTCTTTGTCGCCGTTTATCTTCGCCCATCCGCTTTCTGTCGGATAGGGACCGATACCAATAACTAAAGCCCTCCTCGTGGCCGCATCAGCGGATGCAACCATGAGGAGTAAGCTTATAATGAAAGTCAATTTTACCAAAAGTTGTCGCATCAGACAGCTTGTTTTGAAGAACCTACTTATTTGCAGCCAAACAAACGTTTGAACCAGCATACTTTTTTAGCGGGTTCTGCCTTAGGCGCTTCTGCTTTTGGAGCCTCTGCCTTTGGGGCTTCAGCTTTGGGAGCTGCGGGTTTCTCAGCAGGCATTTGCGGACCAGCAGGCACGAGAGCCTTACCAGCGGCATTGCCTTCGTACTTAACGAAGTTCTTGATGAAACGACTTGCAAGGTCTTTAGCCTTTTCTTCCCATTCGGCTGCATTAGCATATGTGTCACGCGGATCAAGAATCTTAGGATCTACGCCCGGCAGAGCTGTAGGAACTTCGAAATTGAAGTAAGGAATCTTCTTGGTTTCAGCTTTCAGGATTGAGCCATCCAAAATCGCATCAATGATGCCGCGGGTATCACGAATAGAGATACGTTTGCCGGTTCCATTCCATCCGGTATTTACGAGATAAGCCTTTGCACCGGATTGCTCCATGCGTTTAACCAATTCCTCGGCATATTTGGTTGGATGTAACTCCAAGAACGCTTGTCCAAAGCAAGCAGAGAAGGTTGGAGTCGGCTCGGTGATACCGCGCTCTGTTCCTGCCAATTTTGCTGTGAAGCCACTGAGGAAGTAGTACTTTGTTTGCTCGGGAGTAAGGATAGAAACCGGAGGTAGCACACCAAATGCATCGGCACTGAGGAATATTACATTTTTCGCAGCAGGACCTGCAGAAATCGGTTTCACAATCTTTTCGATGTGGTTAATAGGATAGGAAACGCGCGTGTTTTCAGTAACTGACTTGTCATCAAAGTCAATCTTACCATCTTTGTCCACGGTTACGTTCTCCAACAAGGCGTTACGACGGATAGCGTTGTAGATATCAGGCTCAGACTCTTTGTCCAGTTTGATAACTTTTGCATAGCAACCACCTTCGAAGTTGAAAACTCCATTATCGTCCCATCCGTGCTCATCATCACCTATCAGCAAGCGTTTCGGGTCGGTGGAAAGAGTAGTTTTACCGGTTCCGGAAAGTCCGAAGAAGATAGCGGTATTCTTGCCTTCCATATCGGTATTAGCCGAGCAGTGCATAGCGGCAATACCCTTCAGCGGCAAGTAGTAGTTCATCATTGAGAACATACCTTTTTTCATTTCACCGCCATACCAAGTGTTAATGATTACTTGCTCTCTTGAGGTGATATTAAATACAACAGCTGTTTCTGAATTCAAACCGAGTTCTTTGTAGTTCTCAACTTTTGCCTTGGAAGCGTTATAAACAACGAAGTCAGGTGTAAAGTCTTTCAGTTCGTCAGCTGTCGGTCGAATGAACATATTCTTCACAAAGTGAGCTTGCCATGCAACTTCCATAATGAAACGAACAGCCATACGTGTGTCTTTGTTGGCGCCGCAGAAACCATCTACAACATATAATTTCTTGTTGCTTAGTTCTTTCTTTGCAATTTCTTTTAGTGCTGCCCAAGACTCTTCTGAACATTTCTTGTTATCATTCTTGTATTCATCACTTGTCCACCATACAGTGTCCTTGGAGTTTTCGTCAAGAACAATGAATTTGTCTTTAGGAGAACGACCGGTATAAACACCTGTCATTACGTTAACTGCGCCGAGCTCTGTCAGCTGACCTTTGTCAAAGCCCTCAAGTTCCGGCTTCATTTCCTCTTCAAAGAGGGTTTCATACGATGGATTGTAAACAATCTCAGTTGTTCCGGTGATACCGTACTGGGTCAAATCAAGTTTTTTTGTTGCCATAATTTATGTTGTTTTAAAGTTTGCCTACTTTAGCGACTACAAAATTACTGCTTTTTTTTCAATCTGCAAAATTTTTTTGAAATATTTCCATATTTTTCGCATTTTTTGTAATTTCCACGTTGCAAAAATCCGAAAAACATGTTATAAAACACATTTTTTAGTAAAATAATTTTGTCAGTTCGGAAAAAAGCAGTACTTTTGCACCGTGTTTTTCATGGTATTAGATTTAAGGTTAAGTAAAGATTGGGTTGTCGGGATGACAATCCTTCTTTTTTTATGTAGAAAATTAATACAATATTATATATGAAAAAACTAATTTGTTTAGCACTTTTTGCTATGATGATATTGCCGCTTTGTGCGCAGGATCAAGATGAAGTAAAAAAATGTGTGGTATTCTTTTCTGCTACCGGCACCACAAAAGCGGCTGCCATTAAGTTAGCACGCCAACAGAAGGCGTTTATTTGGGAAATTAAACCGGCAGAGCCTTATACCGAGGATGATTTGGATTGGCGTAATCCGAAATCGCGGTCTTCTGTTGAGATGAATAATCCGGAAGAGCGGCCTGCTATTCGGCAGTGCACGAATATTATGCCATTTGATACTATTTATATTGGTTTTCCGATATGGTGGGGCATTTGTCCACGCATCATCAACACTTGGATTGATAACAATATCGAACAATTGCAATCGAAAACGCTTATCCCCTTTGCAACAAGCGGAAGTAGTGGCATTGAGCAAGCTGAGGCGTATTTGAAAAATACTTATCCTACTTTGAATTGGCAAAAAGGTCTTCTGCTCAATGGTAAGAAATGACCAAATGGGGTTAATATGCTGATTACTTTTCGTTTATGTCTTTGAACACGACTGCTGATTCGTCGGTAGTTCCTCGGCTATCTTGTGTTAATCCTGTGTTGAAAACTCGGGAAATCAACCGAAAAATTATCGAACATTTTCCGCGAATCCCGTTGCCGAGTTAATCGCGTGTATTGTAGTAACTTACGCTGCTTGGAAAACAAAAAGCGACTTAGATTTGCCATCTAAATCGCCTTATGTCGAGAAGACGTGACTCGAACACGCGACCCCTACGTCCCGAACGTAGTGCGCTACCAACTGCGCCACTTCTCGTACGCTTTTTTGCAAAAGCGGCTGCAAAAGTACTACTTTTTTTTCAAACGTGCAAATTATTTTGCATTTTTCCGTCGAAAATTGCTATTTTGCTTCTTTTGAGCAGCATTTTTGCCCTTTTCTATTAGTTCAAGCACCTCTTTTTCTGTTAATTTGGAGGCATCGATATTTTTAGGGATATGGTAATTATTTTCTCCTTCTTTAATATATGTCCCAAAACGACCACGAAGTATCTGAATATCCCCAAATGTTAAAATCGGTTCCTGATTTTTTTGCTTTTTATTGATTAAATCCTGTGCTTCTTTCTCCGTAATATGTAAAGGATCTATGTTTTTCGGAATACTTATAAACTCTCCGTTATAGCGGATATATGGACCAAATTTACCTTCACCGATAATAACATCCATATCCTCAATCTGGCAAAGCGTATAGGGTAAGGTGTGTTTGAATAAATCCAAGGCATCCTCCAAGGTTATAGTAAAAATAGACTGTCCATGGGGAACAGAGGCAAATTTGGGCTTTTCATCTTCTTGGTCACCTAATTGGATACAAGGTCCCATTTTGGTAATTTTAGCAAGTACTACTTCACCACTTTCAGGGTCAATACCTAATTTGCGTGCAGGTAATTTTCCGCCAGGAACTTTCGTAATCAACGGATGGAAAGTTTTATAGAATGTATCAACAGTTTTTACCCAATCCGCCTCACCTGCTGCAATGCGGTCAAAGTTCGCTTCTTCTGTGGCTGTAAAGTCGTAACTTAGAATTTTAGGGAATGCTTTTACCAGGAAGTCATTAGTTACGCGACCTAAATCGGTAGGGATGAGTTTTTGCATGTCAGCTCCGAAAGTTTCTTGTTTGATGCGGTCCGTTACTTTGTTATCTTTCAAAGTAAGCACATTAAATTCCCTCTTTGATCCGGGTATATTGCCTCGTTCAACATATTTTCGCTGTTGAATGGTTTCAATGATTGTAGCATATGTGGAAGGGCGTCCTATTCCCAATTCTTCCATTTTTTTCACTAATGAGGCTTCGGTATATCGGAACGGTGGACGCGAGTACAATTGTTGTGCAACCACTTCATTAGGAGTCAGTAATTCATTTACTTTCAAAGCGGGAATAGTTTGAGTAGTACTATCTTGTTCATCATCATTAGATTGAACGTACGCACGCATGAATCCATCAAATGTTACGATTTCACCGGATGCAACGAATAGTAAATCTTTTGTCATATCTGCCCGTTTGTCCGTATTGGAAATACTTACTTCGACCCGGGTGGTTTCTACTTTTGCATCTGCCATTTGAGAGGCAATCGTTCTTTTCCAAATGAGGTCGTAAAGCCGTTTTTCATCAGTTGTGCTACCTGCTGAATGCACATTCATGTAAGTAGGACGAATGGCCTCATGAGCTTCTTGCGCGCCTTTTGAATGAGTCTGATATTGCCTTGCACGATGGTATTTTTCTCCGTATTCACCGATAATTTCTGTTTTTGCAGTAGCGATTGCCAAGGTGCTTAAATTAACGGAGTCGGTACGCATATACGTGATTTTACCTGCTTCGTAAAGAGATTGGGCAAGCCGCATCGTTTTACTGACAGGAAATTTCAATTTGCGTGCTGCTTCCTGTTGCAGCGATGATGTCGTAAATGGAGGGGCGGGTGTATGTGAACCTGGCTTCTTAGTAATCGTTTCTACTTTGAACGTGGATTGCTTGCATAATTCGAGGAACTCAAGGGCTTCTTCTTTTGTGGCAAAACGCCTCGATAATTCAGTATGCAAAACGGCTGAATCACTTGAGTTTTTGCCGATGAAATCGGCAGTTATTCGATATTGCTCAATTGTTTGGAAGTTTTCGATTTCTCTCTCACGTTCCACAATTAAACGAACTGCTACGGATTGAACGCGACCAGCTGAAAGACCTGTAGTTACTTTTCTCCATAGAACAGGAGATAGTTCGAAACCGACAATACGGTCAAGTACTCGTCGTGCCTGCTGTGCATTCACCAAGTTATAATCAATGTCACGCGGTTCCTCAATTGCTTGTTGTATAGCTGTTTTTGTTATTTCGTGGAAAACAATTCGATGTGTATTTTTTTTGTCAAGGTTGAGCACTTCTTTCAAATGCCATGCAATAGCTTCTCCTTCACGGTCTTCATCAGATGCCAACCAAACGGTGTCCGCTTTTTTGACCTCAGCACGTAATTGCTCCAAAATGTGTGTCTTGGTAGGATCTATTACGTAATTAGGAGTATAGCCATGTTCAAAATCTATACCTGTACTATTCTTGCCAATAGCTTCTATATCGCGGATATGACCTTGTGATGAGAGTACTCGATAATCTTTTCCTAAAAAATTCTCAATGGTTTTGGCTTTTGCCGGAGACTCAACAATAACTAAATTCTTACTCATCTTTATTCTATTTCTCAAAAAACGGCTGCAAAAGTACTGCTTTTTTTTAACACGTGCAAATTTATTTTATGCTTTTTTAGAGGTTTTTTTTTGATAAGAAAGTCATGATTAAAAATCATGTACTATTCTTATAAGGAGAGTATTTTTTTATGAAATAGTTTTTTTTTGCATTTTGAATTATAAAAATTTGCATATTCCAAAAAAACTTTGTACCTTTGCAGCCAAAAATAAGATTGAGACTATGTATATCGCTATTGTGATTCTTTTATTAGTATCCGGCATTTGCCTGTTAGTGGCAGAAATGTTTTTGTTACCAGGTTTTGGAATAGCCGGAATCAGTGGTTTTCTCTGTTTGGCGGGTAGTGTTTTTGTCGCATATTGGAAAGTAGCTTGTGTGTACTCTTGGGCGGGTCATGCTACTTTGGCCGCCGCTTTGGTTTTGACAGGACTGGCTATTTACGGCTTTTTCCGCAGCCGTGCTATAGAGAAAATGGCACTTGATACCACCATCGATTCAAAAGTTGAGTTGGCTACTCCCGGCAAAAAGATTGAAAATTTGAAAAAGGATAATCAGTAATTATTATACAATTATGGGAATTTTTGAGATTATTTTGGTAATGCTGATTGCCATCATGGTAATCATCTTTTTCTACTATGTACCATTTATGTTGTGGATTAACGCACAAGTGAGTGGCGTGCGGATATCCTTAATTCAGTTGTTTTTAATGCGTATCCGCAAGGTGCCGCCATCGAAGATTGTCAATTGTATGATAGAAGCGCACAAGGCAGGTCTTCAAGACGTGAAGCGTGATGGTTTGGAGGCTCATTATCTGGCAGGTGGACATATAGAACGTGTTGTACATGCTTTGGTAAGTGCGAGCAAAGCGGGTATTCAGTTACCATTTCAAATGGCAACTGCTATAGATTTGGCAGGACGTGATGTATTTGAAGCGGTACAAATGTCGGTGAATCCGAAGGTTATTGATACTCCACCTGTAACAGCCGTCGCAAAAGATGGTATTCAGCTTATCGCCAAAGCGCGTGTGACAGTGCGCGCAAATATCCGTCAGTTGGTTGGTGGCGCCGGTGAAGATACCATTTTGGCCCGAGTTGGTGAGGGTATAGTTAGTTCCATCGGTTCGGCAGAAAGTCATAAGATGGTGTTGGAAAATCCCGATTCCATCAGTAAATTGGTTTTGTCAAAAGGATTGGATGATGGCACTGCATTTGAGATATTAAGTATAGATATTGCCGATATAGATGTCGGTAAAAATATAGGTGCCCAGTTGCAGATGGATCAAGCTGAGGCAGACAAGAATATTGCTCAAGCCAAGGCGGAGGAACGTCGTGCTATGGCTATCGCCAGTGAGCAAGAAATGAAAGCCAAAGCTCAAGAGGCACGCGCAAAAGTGATTGAAGCAGAAGCCCTTGTACCACAAGCCATGGCAGAAGCTTTCCGTTCAGGGAACTTAGGCATAATGGATTATTACAGGATGCAGAATATCCAGGCAGATACGTCTATGCGCGAAGCAATAGGCAAACCAGGTAATACCAAGAAATGAGAATTGCGATTCTGCAATATTCCGTTCTATGGGCCAATATCCCAGAGAATTTAGATTGGACATGTAAACGTCTGCGTGCATTAAAAGGCAAGGCAGACGTGGCTTTGTTACCGGAAATGTTCACAACAGGCTTTTGTACGGATCAACCCGAATTGGCAGAGCCTGTAAACGGGAAGACGATTCAAACGCTGCAAGAGGTTGCCGATGCCTGCGAATTAGCTATTGTCGGTTCATTTATCTGTAAAGAAAAGGATGGCAGATTATATAATCGTGGATTTTTTATCAAGCCCTATGAAACACCTGATTTCATCGATAAATCCCACTTGTACGCTCATGGCGGTGAAGACAAATTCTTTACTGCAGGCAGAGAGCGTCCAATAATCGAATATATGGGCGTGAAATTCAGATTGCTTATTTGTTATGATTTGCGTTTTCCCGTCTGGTCGCGTCAAGAGAAAGACAATATGTATGATGTGTTACTTGTTTGCGCCAATTGGCCGGAAGTAAGGATAGTTTATTGGGATGCGCTTATAGCAGCACGTGCAACGGAAAACCAGTGTTTTATTTGTGCAGCAAACATTGTAGGAGATGATGCGCTTAAGATGCATTATAATGGTCATTCTGTTGCTTATGATACATACTTGAATCCTCTTGTTCACTTTGAAGACAACGAGGAAGGAACGAAAATTGCCGAGCTGGATATCGAACGATTACATCATTTTAGAGAGGTCCTTCCATTATGGAAAGACGGAGACGAGTTTACAATTGATAATTGATAATTGACAATTGATATTTTTTAGCCCTAGAGGGCACGATTATTTGATAGTTTGTGAACGCGAAGTGGAACATACGGGAGTTGAGTCTCGATGAAAACGAAAGAACTCAGCAATTAGCAAAGGAACTGAATATCAGTTTCCTTTCTGCTCGTATGTTGGTTGTTCGCGGAATCAGAACAGCTACAGAGGCTAAAGAATATATTCGCCCGTCATTAGCCGAATTGCATGATCCGTTTTTAATGCGTGACATGGACAAAGCCGTTGCGCGATTGGAAGTTGCGCTTACTAATAATGAGCGGATATTGGTTTATGGTGATTATGATGTGGATGGTACAACAGCTGTAGCGCTGATGTACACTTTCCTTAAATCGCATACTCAGAATATTGATTTTTACATACCTGACCGTCATACAGAAGGTTATGGTATTTCGTTTAAGGGTATAGATTATGCCAATTCCACCGGCTGTACATTGATAGTGGCTCTTGATTGCGGAATCAAAGCAGTTGAGAAAGTGGAATATGCAAAGAAATATGGCATAGATTTTATTATTTGCGACCATCATACTCCAGGCGAGCAACTCCCGGCTGCTGTTGCCGTGCTAAATATGAAACGTTCCGATTGTCCGTATCCGTATAAGGATTTAAGCGGTTGCGGCGTTGGATTTAAATTGGTTCAGGCATATTCGCAGAAACATGATATTCCTATTGATTGGCATCAAGTTCTTCCGTTGACTGCGATGGCAATAGCTTCGGATATCGTTTCTGTTACAGGAGAGAACCGTATATTAGAATTTTTCGGTTTGAAGGAACTAAGTAAAAATCCTACTGCCGGGATAGCAGCATTGATTGATGTTGCGGGCATAGACAGTCGTCATGTAACCATCAATGATTTGGGCTTTAAGCTAGGTCCTCGCATCAATGCCTGCGGACGTTTATATTCCGGTCGTGAAGCAGTGGAATTGTTACTGACTGAAGATTCGGAATTTGCAGCGCGACGTGCGAAAGATGTGAATGATCACAATGCAGAGCGTCAGAATTATGACAGACAAACAGTAGATGACGCCTTGAATATTTTGGCAAAAGATCCGATGAATTCGGAAAAACATACTACTGTTGTTTATTCGCCAGAGTGGCATAAAGGAGTATTGGGTATAGCTGCAAGTAAACTGACAGAGACGTTTTATCGCCCGACGATAGTGCTTACCAAAGATGATGATAGCGGCATATTAACCGGTTCTGCCCGTTCAGTAGCCGGCTTCGATTTATACGCTGCAATAGATTCATGCAGTGATTTGCTGACAAACTTTGGTGGTCACCAGTTTGCTGCCGGATTGAGTATGACAGAAGCCTCTTTGCCTGAATTTAAGCGTCGTTTTGAAGACTATGTTGCTACTCATATCACAGAGGCACAACTGCACCCGACGATAGAAGTGGAAGCAGAAATCAATTTTGCCGATATCACCGAACATTTTTTCAAAGTATTGCGTAGTTTGGAGCCTTTCGGTCCCGGTAATCCGAGTCCGATGTTTGTAACACGCAATGTGATAAACAGTCGTTATACGAAGCGTGTCGGCAAGATGGGTGAACACCTGAAATTGGATGTAACAGATCGTAGCAAGGATGAATACGGACGCCCTGTTGCCATTACCGGTATTGCATTTAACTATGGTGATTTGGCATTGCATTTGCAAAATGGGAATGCGGTAGATGTGTGCTATGAGTTGGATGAGAATGTATAATGGTATGCGTAGCATCCAAATGCGTGTGGCAGATATCAAGAGTAGAGAAATTGTAAATTGAGATTGTATATGTTTTCAGAAAGAGACACACAGGGTCCCGTTCGTAGAAAAGGGGGCATCGAAGTTGTTTGCGGCTCGATGTTTTCGGGCAAGACAGAGGAACTAATCCGCCGTATGAAACGTGCGCAGTTTGCCAAACAAAAGGTAGAGATCTTCAAGCCAGCCATTGATGTTCGTTACAGTGTAGAGGATGTAGTGAGCCATGATCGTAACGTGATTCAATCTACGCCGGTGGATAGCAGTCAGAATATTCTGCTTCTTGCCAGTGATATAGATGTGGTTGGAATAGATGAAGCACAATTTTTTGATATGGGTATAGTTGATGTGTGCAAGCAGTTGGCGGAGCGTGGTATCCGTGTGATTGTTGCGGGGCTTGATATGGATTTTAAGGGTGTTCCTTTTGGTCCGATGCCAGCCTTGATGGCGATAGCAGAGGATGTTTACAAGACACATGCAATCTGTGTGCATTGTGGTGATTTGGCGTATGTGAGTCACCGTTTAGTAGCATCGGACAAGCGTGTTTTACTCGGTGAAACCGATAGTTATGAGCCTCTCTGCCGCGCTTGCTACAATAAAGCGATAGCCGCTGAAAATAATTGATGTTATATTGCCATTAGGTATTCGGGACATGTATTCTTATCGTGTTCCGGACGAAATGATGTACCCGCCTGTTGGAGTGCGGGTACTTGTTCCTTTAGGCAAGAAGGAAATAGTCGGAATTGTTTATGGCAAGCATCAAGGTGCGTTGCAGGCAGGAATAGTGCTCCGTAATATTGTGGCTCAATTGGATGAGGAGCCAATTGTTACCGCAGAGCAACTATGCTTATGGCAATGGATAGCCTCCTATTATATGTGCCCTATAGGTGATGTGCTGGCTGCGGCACTTCCGAAAAAGATTGGTGATAAAGGCTATTCGTTTTCTCCGGTAAAAAAACGCCGAGTATCGTTGCCGAATTATACCGGTGAAATCGAAACAATTCATTTATTAGACGCTCAACAGGCAAATGCATTGCATGCGATCCATTCTGCATGGATTAACAAAGATGTGGTTCTGCTACACGGAGTTACTTCTTCCGGTAAAACCGAAGTTTATATGCATTTGATAGAAGAGCAGTTGTCTGCTGGTAAGCAAGTGCTTTACTTGGTTCCGGAAATTGCTTTGACGACGCAACTGACAGACCGTTTGCAGCGAGTATTTGGTGAGAAGGTAGTTGTTTATCATTCCCGTGTGAGCGATGGTTTGCGTGCAGAGATATATCGTCAGCAACTAATGCCTAATCCCCGTCTTATTGTCGGCGCAAGGTCAGCTGTATTTTTGCCGTTTAACAATCTTGGTTTTGTTATTGTAGATGAGGAACATGATCCGAGTTATCATCAGCAAGATCCCGCTCCGCGCTATCATGGTCGTTCCGTAGCGATTATGTTAGCACATTTTACAAAAGCCAAAGTGTTGCTTGGCAGTGCTACACCGTCAGTAGAATCATACCACAATGCCTTAGAAGGGAAGTATGGTTTGGTTACAATGCGTGAGCGATATGCCGGTTTGCAGTTGCCAAAGATTACGCTAATCGATTTGACCCGACAATATCATCGCAAAGAGATGTATGGTCATTTCTCTGACCCGTTAGTTTTTCGTATTCGAGAGGAATTGGCACATCACAAGCAAATCATTCTATTTCAAAATCGTCGTGGTTATGCTCCGGTTTTACAATGTATGTCTTGCGGCGCAACTCCCCGCTGCCAGAATTGCGATGTGCCTTTGACCGTTCATATGCGCGAGCGTCGTTTGACCTGTCATTACTGCGGTTATACGATTCCATTGCCGTCACAATGTCCTTCTTGTGGAGGGGATTTGAAAGTGCATGGTTTTGGCACGGAACGAATAGAAGATGAGGTGTTGCAACTATTTCCGGAAGCTCGCGTATCGCGAATGGATCTCGATTCCACCGGTAAAAAAGAAGCACATGAGGAGATAATCGGTGCTTTTTCACGTCATGAGGTAGATATATTAATCGGCACACAAATGGTGTCGAAAGGTTTGCATTTTGATGATGTAAGTTTAGTGGCCGTATTAAATGCTGACAGTCATTTCAATCAGCCTGATTTTCGTTGCTATGAGCGTGCATTCCAGCTATTGGAACAAGTGAGCGGTCGTGCCGGCAGGAAAGGTTCTCAGGGCGAAGTCATTATTCAGACCTATCAGCCGAATCATCCGCTATACACCTATTTGCTTCGACATGATTACCAATCATTCTACGAGGAGCAATTGTCCGAACGTGAGATGTTCCATTATTCGCCTTTCAGTCGTTTAATTACGCTGACCATTCGTCATAATGAATCCGTTCGGGTACTTTCGGCGGCTAATCGTCTTCAGCAACAGTTGAGCCAAGTGTTTGGTGAACGTTGTTCTGTTGTGATAGAGCCGCCAATAAGTCGTGTGAATAAATATTTCTTACGCGTCATCCAGTTACGGATAGAGTCGAATGCGAATATTTCGCGTGCGAAAGTGATGATTCAGGAGCAAATAGACCAAGTCCTTGCATTTTCAGATTGCAAGGGTGTTCAAGTTATTCCGGAAGTAGATTAATCGAAGAGTGTCGGTGCATCTGCATCCATTCGTTTCAGGATACTTCGCATCAGCGCCTCGCGAATTACTTTGCTGCGATTACTTACGTCGTATTTGTCGCAGAAGCGATTAAGCACGCGCATCTCACTATCATTAAGCATGATAGAGACCCTGTTGTTTCGTTGTTCCTTATGTCTGTTAGATGGTGTAGCCATTAGAAAGCAAGCGCGATATGCGCACCAAATGTAACAAGACTTCGTCCTGTTTGACTTATGTAATCGGTTGATATATCGTCTTCTGTGATTGTTTCGACGGTATTGATTTTCGCCTGCTGGAATTGCGCTCTAAGAGAGAGTATTAAAGCGGAACGCGTACTGAAGGCATATCTGTAGCCTATTTCCACAGCCGAATAGATTCCTCCTATACAGTTTTTGCTGACTCCAAATCCATATCCGAGATTTGCGCCAAATAAAGGCGTGTGTTTTCCCTCTATGAAAGGCACTTTGACAGCGAGTTGCAAGGGTAGGAAGGTATAGGTGTTTCCTCCGGCAAAGATACCATGCACACTGATTCCTCCTCCGAGAAAGATGTCTTTTTTACCAATATATCGTGAGCCGATCATCAGTTCTCCGCCAATGTGTCCTCCATTATTATCCTGCGGAATAAATGCTCCTCCTCCGGTTAGTCCGATAAGGAATGTGGTTTTTTTGCCTTGTGGTTTGGTCTCGGTTGTTTGTTCGTTTTTAGTTTCTTCCGTGGTAGTATCCTCTTCGGAGATAGTGAGCACTTCTGCAGCAGGGTATTGGAATCTTGCTCCTTCTGCATTGCGAATAATCAGTACATCGTCGTTTTGTATGACGATTTCGCCTTGTACTTTTTGTCCATTTTTCAAGGTGATAACAGCAGCCTCCAAATAGGAAGCGGTGATACCAAGCAGTGCTATCAAAAACAGTATTTTCTTCATTTACGAGCCAATTAGCGTGCAAAGATACAACAAATATTTGACATGTGCAAATTTTTTTTAATGATTATAGAATTATTGATTATTGATTATGGAATTATTGATTATGGATTATGGAATTATTGAGTTATTGAAGTCTCGGTCATGTCTCGGTCATGTCTCGGTTCGTTTACGTGTTGTTTACGTGTCGTTTACGTCTCGTTTACGTGTCGTTTACGTCTTTGGTTCGGGAAAGCTTAGCCGTTGCAGTTGTAACAAATGGGAATTTGATGGCGATTTTTGAGGATGTTGGTTCTAAAACAATTGGCTTTGATTCCGTGGTAAATAGTGGCGATGTCCTGCGTGAAGATGTTGCCAAAAGCAAAGTTCGCGGCTTTATCATAACAACAGGGCAAGACTTCACCGGTTACAGTAATCACACATCCCGTCCATAAGCGATGACAAGAACGAGATTGGCGTTTTTTGAGATGATACTTGCCGTTTTGATCTTTTGCATAGCGCGAATATCGTTCGTCGGACGGCATCAGCGGATTTCCGTTTTCAAAGTTATAAAGCTGTGCCGTTTTGAAAGTAAGACTGTCAGCTCCCATCTTCCGATATTTCTTAGCAACCTGTTTCCATTCGTGTTCGTTTGTTCTGAGCCGCAGCATTTGTAATTCGATGTGCGTGTGGCTTCCTGTATTGTCTTTCGCCTGTCTGAGCGCGAGCAGTCCTTCCATAGCTTTATGCAGACTACCTCCGACGCGGTATTGGCAATAACTTTCTTCGGAAAGTCCGTCAATGGAGACGATGATTCTGCTCAGTCCGGCTTTCATGAGCCTTTCCGCGAGCAGCGGTGTTACCGCCAAAGCGTTCGTAGAAACGATGGTGTATATCCCTTCATTCGCTGCGGCTTTAATCATTTCCGGCAGGTCGGCATTGAGTAGCGGTTCTCCCTGAAAGAAGAATTGTATGGTATGTGTTGTGTCTTTGATTTGCTGCAATATATGTGCAAACCGCTCCTGTGAAAGCAGTTCTTTTTTAGCGTTGTCTTTAGTTCCGACAGGACATTCTGGGCAATGAAGTTGGCAGAAATTTGCAGGTTCAACGGAAACGAACGTTGGTAAATGACGTACACGCACTATCCCGAGAAGAGATAGTGCGTATGACGTTTCCGCTTGCAGTATGTTAAGAATACGTTTAATCAAGGATTATTTGCAGGGGATTTTGTTGACGCGGCGTTCGTGTCTTCCTCCTTCAAAGTCAGTGGTGAAGAATTGCTCCACGATAGCAAGCGCTTTTTCCTTTGAGATATAATTAGCGGGCAATCCGAGGACATTGGCGTTATTATGTCTTCTTGCGAAGTCAGCCAGAGGCACGTCCCAGCAAAGCGCTGCGCGAATACCCTGGTGTTTGTTGGCGGTCATGCAGATGCCGTTTCCGGTTGAGCAGATAGTGATACCGTAGTCGAATTCACCATTTTCGACCGCGATAGCCATAGGATGCGCGAAATCGGGATAGTCGCAACTTTCGGTGGAATAGCATCCAAAGTCCTTCAACTCAGCGCCCTTGTTTTTGAGGAACGCCATAACATCTTGTTTGAGGTTGTAGCCAGCGTGGTCTGACGCCAAGGCGATTTTCATTTGTGCAATGTCCTTCATAATATAAAGTATTAGAAATTATGCAGAATAATCAGAAGATAGCTGCGAGATTTCCAAACATCAGTTTACAAGCGATAGCGAGCACGATGATCCCGAAGAATTTCCGTATGATGTAAAGCGATGTTTGTCCGAGATACTTAGTTAGCCAATGCGTTCCGACCAAGACTGCGTACAAGACGCCGATACACAATATGAGCGAAACGGTAAGACTAATAATGGAATACTCCGCAGTGATAGAAAGCAATGCGGTAAAAGCTCCTGGTCCGGCATACATTGGAAAAGCGAGGGGGACTATGGAACCAGAGCCTGACAAGTCACTGGATTTGAAGATAGTGATATCCAAAATCATCTCCAACGCCATGAGAAAGATAACAAATCCACCGGCGATAGCGAAGTATTCGATTTGCACGCCAAAGAGTTTGAGAATCCATTCTCCTGCGAACAAGAATGCCATGAGAATGACGAGACTTGCGACGCAGACTCTCAACGGATGTATTTTAATTCCCTTTTGCTCCAATGACAAAGTAACCGGAATGTTGCCAAACGGGTCAATAATGGCAATCAAGAAAATAAACGAGGATAAGACCTGCCAGATATCAAAAGTTCCCCAAAAATCGTTCATGGTAATCAAATTTTGCGCAAAAGTACAAAAAGTTTTGCAATTGTGCAAATAAGTTTGCATTTTTTTTGCATAATTGAAAAAAAAGCAGTACTTTTGCGCGCTTATTTTGCGTTTAGTCTCAAAATTGAAGCGTAGAATCCACATATTATTGTTGCTGCTAATGCCATTGTTGGTGTTGTCTCAAACTCGTCAGCCCTTGATACCGTCGGCTCGTAATGACCGTCGTATGGCAGAGGAACAGGCTCGTCAGCAGCAGGCATCGAATACCGAATCGAATGAGACCGCTTCCCCGAGTGCGGAAGATGGTGAAGTTGCACCGCAAGATTCTGCGATTATGGCGCCTTTGCCTTTAAATGACACGAAGACAGAGGTTATTTATGATCCGGTGACGGGCGGTTATGTGATTCATACGAAGATTGGTGATACGGAGGTTTCAACTCCCTATTTACTTAATGAGAGCGAGTACAAGGATTATTCAGAGCGCGAATTGATGCACCGCTACTGGCAGCAGAAAATCAGTGAAGTGGAGCATAATAACGAGAAGAAGTTTGACATTACCGATATGAAGTTCAATATCGGTCCTGCAGACAAGGTATTTGGTCCTGGTGGCGTACAATTGAAATTGCAAGGAAGCGCCGAACTTTTGTTTGGTTTCAAACATCAATATGTTGATAATCCGTCTTTGACCCAAAAGGCGCGCAACAATAATATCTTCGATTTTGATGAGAAGATTCAGGTGAATGTCAATGGTAAAGTTGGCGATAAGTTGGGCTTTACGATGAATTATAACACTGAAGCAAGTTTCTCTTTTGACCAACAAAACCTCAAATTAGCTTATAAAGGACAAGAAGACGATATTATTCAGTCGATAGAAGCAGGTAATGTGTCGATGGATTTGAACTCAAGCCTGATTCGCGGAACTCAAGCACTATTCGGCGTCAAAACGACGCTGAAGTTCGGTAAACTGAAGATTCAAGGATTGATATCTCAACAAAACTCTCAAAGCCAATCAGTAAACAGCCAAGGTGGTGCCCAAATGACGAAGTTTGAAGTAGATGCGGACAAATATGACGAAAACCGGCACTTCTTCTTGGGCTATTTCTTCCGCGATTTGTATGAGCAAGCGATGTCCACATTGCCCTATATAGCAAGCGGTGTGACCATCAACAAGATAGAGGTTTGGGTTACCAATAAACGCGGTAACTTCGACCAAGCACGTAATATTGCCGCATTCGTGGATTTGGGCGAAAGCGGGACGCATATATACAATCCAAGCTGGGTATCCGGCATCAACGTACCGAGTAATGGGACAAACACGTTATATAGTACCATCAAAGATATCCCCGGTATTCGCGATATTCAGCAAGTGAGCATGATTTTGCAAGAAAACGAAGGGATGTCCAATGGTGATGAGTACGAGAAGATTGAATCGGCCCGCTTGCTGTCCAGCAGCGAATATACACTGAACAGCGCTTTGGGATTTATCTCGCTGAAATCAGCGCTGAACCAAGATGAAGTATTGGCCGTTGCTTATGAGTTTACTTATGGCGGTCAAGTATATCAAGTGGGTGAGTTCTCGACCGATGCCGGTGACGAATTGAAAGCTCCGAATACATTGATATTGAAGATGTTGAAATCCAGTATCAATGCGCCTCATGCTTATAATGCTGCCCGCCAAAAAGATAAATACGGCACATGGGATTTGATGATGAAGAATATCTATCACCTCGGCGCCACCACTATTTCAAGCGAGAAGTTTGAACTATATATCAACTACCGCAACGATTCGATAGGAACGGATATCCAATACTTGTCCGAGTCACAAATCAAGGGCAAACAGTTGTTGCGTGTGATGCAATTGGACCGTTTGGATGCGCGGAATAATCCTTCCCCGGACGGTAAATTCGACTATGTAGAAGGGTACACGGTTTTATCCAATAGCGGTCGAATCATATTCCCTGTATTGGAGCCGTTTGGAAGTTATCTGAAATCACAAATCGGAGACGATGCTATCGCGGAAAAGTATATATTCCAAGAACTATATGACTCGACCTTGGTTATCGCCCAGGAAATGACGGAGAAGAATAAATTTACGCTGAAAGGAAAATACAAAGGAACCAACGGCAGCCAAATCAGTTTGGGTGCTATGAATGTTCCCCGCGGAAGCGTGACAGTGACGGCCGGTGGAGCGAAATTGATAGAGAACGTGGATTATACGGTTGACTACACGATGGGAACTGTGACTATTCTCAATGAGTCTATTTTGGAATCAGGCACCAATGTGGAATGTAAGTTGGAGAACCAATCGACGTTTTCGCTACAGCGTAAGAGCCTTTATGGTTTGCATTTAGAATATGAGTTTAATAAAGACCTCATGATAGGCGGAACGTTGATGCATCTTCGTGAAAAGCCGCTGACCACAAAGGTGAATACCGGTTCAGAGCCTTTGGCGAATACTATATGGGGTGTAAATGCCAGTTGGAAGACCGAAATGCAATGGCTGAGCAATGCGATAGACAAGATTCCGTGGATTACTGCGACGCAACCCTCCACTTTCCAAGTAAATGCCGAATTTGCTCATTTGATACCTGGTCATACGAACGATGTGGGTGCCGCAGGAACTGCGTATATCGATGACTTTGAGTCCACCAAAGTTAATATTGATGTCCACTATCCAAACACATGGTTCCTTGCTTCAACGCCATTCGATCCGTCTTCTTCAAAGCAATTTAATAATGAAGATGCCAAATTAAGCAATGACCCGCGGTATAACCGTAACAGGGCATTGATTAACTGGTATCACGTGGACCCAATCTTCGGTTATCCGCAAACAAACACTCCTGCGCACATCAAAGATGATTTGGATGCGTTGAGTGACCACCGCACCCGTATAGTTCTTCAAGAAGAGATTTATCCTACCAAAGGACAAGCCGCTTCCAATGAAGATATCCGTTTGAGCCTTCTGAACCTGAGTTTCTATCCCGAAGAACGCGGTCCGTATAATATCAGCGCCAGCGAAATCAATTCTGATGGTAAGTTGAGTAATCCTCGTCAACGTTGGGGCGGAATTATGCGTCGATTGGATAATACCGACTTTGAGAAGTCGAATATTGAGTATATTGAGTTCTGGTTGATGGATCCGGCTCTAACGAACCCCGAAGGCTTCGATGGAGAATTGTATATTAACTTAGGTGATATAAGCGAGGATATTCTTCGTGACGGAAAGAAGAGTTTTGAGCACGGATTGCCTGTGAGCGACCAAGATAACAACCGCATCGATACTACCCGTTGGGGTTATGTGCCTCGAACGACCTCTACAACCGTTGCATTCTCCAATGAAGCCGGAGCACGTATTCGACAAGACGTTGGATTAAACGGATTGAGCACCCAACAAGAGTTTGCATTTACTTACCGCGGTGAACAACCGTATCGTCAATATGTGGACGCTTTGCGTACCAAAGTGACGAACCCAGCCGTTTTGCGTGAATGGGAAAATGACCCGTATTCGCCGTTCAACGACCCTGCCGGAGATAACTATCACTATTATCGCGGAACAGATTACGATAATGATCGCGTGCCCATTCTTGCACGTTATAAGCACTTTAACGGAACGGAAGGCAACTCTCCCGATTCTGAAAGCCAAACAGAAAGCTATGGAACAGCATCTACGTTGTCGCCGGATATCGAAGATATAAACAACGACAATACGTTGAACGAGTATGAGCGATACTATCAGTACAAAGTAACTCTGCGTCCTGATATGATGGAGGTCGGCAAACAGCATATCGCTGAAAAGAAAATAGCAAAAGTGCGACTCCGCAATGGTGAGACGGCAGAAGTGGCTTGGTATCAGTTCAAGATTCCGCTTCGCGGCGATAGTTCCAATGTACGAACCGTGGGCAATATCCGTAACTTCAAGTCTATTCGCTTTATGCGTATGTATCTTACGGGTTGTGAACATGAGACTCATTTACGTTTTGCTACATTGTCTTTGGTTCGTGGCGAATGGCGTACCTATACGAAAGACTTGTATCCTCTTGGCACAAACGTGAATACCGGTGCCTCCATGGATGTGCAAGCCGTGAACATCGAAGAAAACAGCAATAAGACTCCGGTCAATTATATTCTGCCTCCCGGTGTGACACGTCAGACCGATCCGGGTCAAGCGCAACTTGTTCCATTAAATGAGCAAGCAATGGTATTGCGTGTGCATAACTTGTCACCGAAAGACGCACGTGCGGTGTATAAGAACACGACGTATGACATGCGCAACTACAAGCACTTGCAGATGTTTGTACACGCTGAAGCGATGGAAGAGAATCCCAATCTCAAAGACGGCGATTTAAGTTGCTTTATCCGCTTGGGTACAGATCTCAAAAACAATTACTATGAATATGAGATTCCGTTGCATTTGACCGAGCCGGGAATATATAACAACGATAATGATCTCGACCGCTACCGTGTATGGCCTCGCGACAACTACTTTGATTTCCCATTTACTGTCTTTACAAATGCCAAGACAGAGCGTAACAAAGCAAAACGTGCCGGTAATACGAGCGTGGGAAATAATATCCCGTATATCATCTATGATGATGCTAATGGCAACCCGCAGAATAAGATTACAGTACTTGGTAATCCGACCCTGCAGGAAGTGGAGTGTATTATGATTGGTGTCCGCAATAATAGCACTGAAATGACCAGTGGTGAGATATGGGTGAACGAAATGCGATTGAGTGAGTTTAATGAACAAGGTGGTGTTGCGGCAATGGCTAATGCTTCACTTGGCATCAGTGATATTGCGCAATTGAACGTAGCAGGACAAGTCGAAACGGCAGGTTACGGAAGCATTGAGTCCAATGTGCTTGACAGGAATATGGATAACAACTATCAGGTATCTGTTTCCGCTGCGATGGAAGTGGGCAGACTCTTCCCAGAGAAAGCGAAATTGCAGATTCCGGTTTATGTGGCGTATTCGCAGCACACCACTTCGCCTGACTATGATCCGTTTGATACTGATATCAAGTTATCAGAGACATTGGATACTTACGAAACCAAAGCAGAGCGTGATTCTGTCAGGACGATGTCCAATACGGTGCAAGAGTCCACAAACTTCTCCGTGACAAACCTGAAGGTGAATATTAAGTCGAAGAAACGCGATATGTTCTACGACCCTGCAAATTTCTCTATTTCGGCATCGTATATGAAGCAGAACGAACACTCGCCAGACATGGAGAAGAACTTGACGACAGACCACAAAGGTTCATTCCAATACGCTTATTCGTTCAACCCGAAACCCTGGGAGCCGTTTGGTAAAAACGAGAAAGTCAGCAAAGTCAAATTACTCAAGGAACTGAACTTCTACTATCTGCCGCAGTCGTGGGGATTCAATACGAACATGCACCGCACATATTCTCACATGAAATTGCGCGACTTTAATGCCGACCCGACTACACAGATGGAAATCACCCATTCGAAGGACTTTACCTGGGACCGCAACTTCGACTTCAAATATGACTTAACCAAGAATATGAAGTTCTCTTTCCAAACGGCAATGAACTCGACTGTGGATGAAGGTCAGTACGCAAAAGAGATTATCGAGGACTACCACTTTACAAATGATTACTACGAGGCGTGGAAAGACACTATTCAGCGTTCGTTGGCTAAGTGGGGAACACCATATACCTACCAGCAAGTGTTTACTGCCTCTTGGAATGTGCCGTTTAATCGTATTCCATATGTGGAAGCGCTTAGCGCCAATGCTTCGTACAACGCAAACTACAATTGGGCACGTACGGCATCTTCGCAAACGAATAAAAATCTTGGTAATACGATTTCATCTGTTCAGTCTTGGCAGATAGACGGAGGTATCAATTTTGAAACCTTATATGGCAAATCCAAATATTGGAAACAAATGACACAGCGCTATAGCAGTCGTCGTAACTCTCGTCCATTTAAGCCCAAGACATATACCCAAACTATCATAGCTGAGAAAGGCGTACCACAGGAAATCAACCACCGCCTTGCTTCCAATGCACTTGTATTGACAGCAACGGATACAGCAGGTCGCCGTGTGCCTGTTACATTTAAGTCGATTGATAATAACAAAGTGTCTGTTACGCCCAAAGAGAATTGTAGCGCTCTTGTTATTGCGATATCTACGAAAGACCCGAATTCCCGCACTCCGGCTCAAGTAGCAGGTGACATGTTTGCGTATGTCGGTACTATGATACGCCGTGTTCAAGTAACCTATCGCCACACAAATTCATTGACAGTACCGGGATTCAACCCGCAAATAGGATTCTTCGGACAAACGCGTGAAGACGGCTTGTATGCGCCTGGTTGGGATTATGCATTTGGATTCATTCCCAATGACTTTATGGAGAAAGCTAAAACGGCTGGCTGGCTTAGTGGGGACACTTCCATCGTACAACCTGCTACGCGCGCTATGACCGAAGATATAGATATTAAGGTCAATCTTGAACCATTGCCCGGATTGAAGATTCAACTTAGCGGAAAGCGCTACATTGCCAACTCGACATCCATTATTTATTCCTATGACCAAATGCAGGAGAATCTGACCGGTTCGTTCAATATCACGCAAGTGGCTATAGGAACAATCTTCTCACGCATCGGTAATCAAGATGAGGATTTCGCCAATGCCACCTTTGCGCAATTTATACAAAACCGTGATATTGTGTATAACCGTGTCCAATCGCAATACGATGGTATCCGCTATCCGACAACAGGATTTATGCAGGGGCACGTCTATTCGAAAGACGGCATGTATGACCCCAAGAACGGTACCGTTTCTTCCACATCTGCGGATGTGCTTGTTCCGGCGTTCTTAGCTGCCTATACAGGGCGCAGTGCAGAGAAGGTAAGTCTTAATCCGTTCCTCGGAATCTTGAGTATCTTGCCTAACTGGAGCGTGACATACGACGGATTAGGCAAACTGCCGTGGTTGCGTGAGCACTTCAAATCTGTTACGCTCACACATGCATATACCTGTAAATACTCTATTGGTTCATACAACAGTTACTCTACTTGGGTACCTGCTGATGGTACTAATAAGATGATTGGTTTTGTACGCGACGTAACTACTGACAATCCTATTCCTTCCAGCGCGTATGATATATCTTCGGTCAGCATTACTGAAGCCTTCTCACCGCTTATTGGTTTGAATCTGGCAATGAAGAATTCACTTACAGCGAAGTTCGAATACCGCAAACAGCGCAATCTCGCACTCAACGTAACGTCCGTACAGTTGACAGAAGGTCACACCGATGAATTTGTTATTGGTGGTGGTTATACAATTAAGAACCTCAACTTTATGACCAAGAACAAAGAAGGCGTACAAAAGAAAGTGTCAAACGACTTGAAGATTACGGTGGATTTGAGTTATAAAAACATAAAGACTTTATTACGCAAAGTGGAAGAAGGTCTCACGCAGGCTTCGTCCGGTAATAAAGTGTTCTCTATAAAGATTGCGGCTGATTATGTTCTCTCACAGAAGATTAATCTACAAATCTTTTATGATCACCAAGGAACGACTCCGCTTATTTCCACTTCTTATCCGGTTAAGGCGGATAATGTCGGTATCAACATCAAACTTATGCTCACCCGATAATGTTTAAGGTTGGAATAATCGGTCCGGAATCTACCGGCAAAACCACACTCGCCCGTTATCTTGCCAATCGCTATAATGGTGTTTTTGTACCTGAATACGCGCGCGAATATATGGAATCATTGACGCGCCCATATACGCGCGAAGATGTGGAGCTGATTGCGCGGCACCAAATAACGCAACTATCTACTATCCAATCTCAAGCGCCTATCTTCTTTGACACCGAATTGATAATCACCAAAGTATGGTTCGAACACAAGTATGGTTCGTGTCCCGAGTGGTTGAAGGATGCCTTGCTACGATATCCCATGGATGTGTATCTGTTGTGCTATCCTGATTTGCCATGGATTCCGGATCCCGTGCGAGAGAATCCGGATATTCGCATGGAATTATTTGAGCGCTATGAACATGAAGTTCAAGCGCTCGATATTCCCTATTATATCATCCGCCATACGTGTGACGGATAATCATTCTACTTCACTTCGTTGGGGCATCCCAGCAGGAACCAAAAGTTGGCAATCAGGTTCTGTTCAAAGGCCTTTTCTTCTTTTTTGCCATCTGCCTTGAATGTCAATTTGGCGTTATCAAAAGCGGTGTTGTAGTATGCCGGATTTTGCTCCAGCTCTTTCGCACACGGTTCACCCATTTTGACGCTCGTCCATTGTGCAATGTGAATCTTTGTCACTTCATCGATTATTTCTTCTTCTGCGGGCAAGAAACCTTTACGTTGTTCCTGTTGACGTTGTCTGCGGCTTTTCAGGTTTGCTGTTTCGTATTCATTGCGCCGGGCGATGTACGTATCTTTATCCATATCCAAATAGACGACATAGAAAAGTGTCGGCTTTCCGCCCTCGTAAATATCACGGGACAAGCCAAGGAACTGAATATCCATTTCCGGCAGTTTGGTCACATGGATAGAGCCGGCTATGCTGCTTTCGATACACCCTTTCACGATAAAATCCGTTTCCAACTTCCGGGTATAGTCTTTCATCTTAATCCGGGTAGCGATACTTGCGGTCACTTTGTTTTTTGCCACCGTGGCATTTCCTCCGCGTTCCGGAAGCAAGAGCCATCCGCGTTTGTCGTTTCCTTCTTTGAGAAATACCAATGCGTTGACTCCCAAATGGTTGGACATCCGAGAGCGTTGCGGGGGAATAAGTCTGTCCGTATTTTCAAACAGTGAGCGGATGGTTATTCCGGGTTTCAGTTCGTAGTCCAGCGCACGGTTTGTCAGCATATGGGAAAGGTAGGTGCTGCGCATTGTACGGATAACCACGAGATTGCTTCCCGAGGGATGAAGCACTTCTTTGAGTCTGACGGTGATACTATTTGTGCTATCACTCATCGCGTGTGCTTCTATCAGTGTGAAAAACTGCGATTTGATAAATGAGTCCAATTCAAAGAACTCATCCGGATAGTCATCCACGCTAATAACGGTATCCGGTTCTTTGAGGAACATCTTTTCGCAATACACGGTGCAGACATTCGGTCCGTTCAGTGCAAACTGCTGCCGGTAGTTCGTACCGTATTGTTTCCACATATCCGCGTTAGAGTAGCTGACTTTGTTTTTATCTTCGTTCCGATGCCCTAAGAGGAATCCGATACGAAGCATCACAAACGCTACGATGATACCGACAACAGTGGCAAGCATATCGCTCACTACACTTCCCCAAACAGAGTCCATATCTCTGCACAGACCCCAAATGATGAGTGCTATTACTCCCACTAAAAAGACTATACCCGCATAAAACGCCAACGTATATGCGAAGCGGTTCTTTTTATACCATTTGTTCAGCTTATGTGTTATCCAGTCTTCCATAACTTATAGATTGGCATAAATGATGTCATACATATATTTTGTGGTCCTTTCGTCCGGTACGCGTGCCGGAAACATCTTGTAGAAGTTAGCGTATTGCTGTGTCAGCCTGTCATTTGTGCCGGCAAACATTGTCACGCCGTCCACGCAGATAGTTTGCTTTGAATGGTTCAGTACAATCTGTTTCCCGTCAGCGATAATCGTTGTTTGTTTGTGATTGACCCCTTTATGCCAGGACAAATCAATACTGATTTCGGTCTCATGATACCGTGCGTCCATTCTTGAGGCATAAGGCAGACCGCTTTGCTTGTCGCGCAAGTGCCGGACAGAAACTTCCTCCAATTCCGGCACGATGAGTAACAATGGTGCCAAGGCGTTAGGAGCGCTGTCCAACCAGCTGCCACCTAAACCTATATAACGCGAATCTATATGCCCGTTTGCATCGGCGTACGGGTCACTCAATTCCATCCGAACAGAGGATATATGCTTTAAAGGCAAGTGCTCCGCCATCCACAACACCTCGTCGCCATATAAGGTGTGGCAAACAGGTACATACCTGCCGCGCATCCATTCACTAAAGAATTCCGCACCCTCAGCCGCAGCAGCAGCCAAGGGCTTTTCCACAATGGGCAATATGCCTTGTTCAATACAGTAACGCGCTATAGGGTAGTGCGTTGCAGGAGGGGTCGCGATAATAGCCATATCGCAATCCACGTTTGCCAATAAGTCCTTATAGCAGGTGTAGAACGGCAACGATTGGTATAACTCATCCTTTGCAAGATCTGCTTTCAAATCGCAGACACCGCACAGCCGAAAATGCTCCGTCTGTCGAAGTGCCAATACATGGTAACGCGCAATGACACCTAAGCCGATGAGAACAATCTTACTCAATTAATGTATCTCGTTGCCTGTAATAGTGTAGGTCTTGCCCTCGCGAACAATATATAACTGTCCGTCCTTCATCAACTTCTGCGCAGGACTTTGCTCTTGTTTCAACTCGTCAATCGCAGTTGCCGTATAGTAGCGGGGATTGGCACCTTTTACATACAATTTCGGATAGAGCATGTTTTGTTCGTGCTGATAGAACTTGAAACCGTGAGGATCGTTCGGCGTGATATTAAAGCGGAAGATGCCGACACCGGATTTGGTCGCAATCTTGATTACGTTGTTTTCGTAAGTTATTTCGGCATCCACTTGTCCGGCTTGGAATGAGATTCCATTGTTCCCTTTTACGCCACCAACGTAGTAGCCGCCTTTGTCATCGCGGTCTCCGTCGCCTTTGCTTAACAGGCTGAACAGCTTGTGATAACTGTAATATTGGTTGTGAACAATCGCCACTTCGTTATCGGCATAGTTGCCGGAGATTACGTTACTTGAATAGTTTTCAAGGCACACATAATTAGTGCCGGTTGCTTCTTGACCGTTCCAGATGTAAGTGTTGTTTGCGTATTCTACAACAATCAGGAATGTGTCCCGGATGGTAGCGCCATCGATCGGGAATGAGGTGATTTGGTAGTAGTTAGTGGCAGTAGCATGAAGTGCCACGCAGGTTAAGAGTGTAATAAATAATTTTCTCATGGTTGTATTTTGTTAACAATTCTGCTGCAAAAGTACTACAAAAATTGCACATACGCAAATAAAAGTGCAACTTTTATCAAAAAAGCGGCACTTTTTTTGTTTAGTGTGCTTCGCACGTTTAGTGCCTGCGGCGTTTATTGTCCTTCGGACGTTTAGTGTTGCTGCGCACCGGAATATGCGCTGTTGGAAATCCTCATGTCTTTGTCTGCCGTATTTTTCTGCAAAACGGTGTTTTGCGAAAGTAGCCGCGCTTCCTTCTCTCCCCAGAAATTAAAATTACCGGGGACCCCGGTGCCGATATGAATAATCGACACCCATTATTGCTCCTGCAAATGTTGCCACCTCGCCGAAGCCGACCAACAGGCTTTCGTGTATCTCGCCCTGCGGAGCGATAAACGCCCCGCAGAACAAGAGCACTAATCCGCCGATAGAAAGCACAGCCGCTGTGATGAGCTGAATACTTGCTTTCATTGCTCACACTCTTTTTTACGGACGGAAATAGAACAAAGCAAAGATAAAAGAAGCGCGGCATAGCGTCGCGCTTGATATCGATAAATCGGGAAATCGAGATAAAGATATGTTGAAAGGAAGGCTTGACAAAAACACCAAAAGTTAGACAGGGGAAATTAATTGTTATTATACCCGTTTGGCTCAGCGGTTCCGAATTTCTTTTTGTAAAAACTTTCGCGTTCAATGGCAACAAGCGGAGCGACGTTTAATGGCAGCACTTCCAAAATTGTCCATTGAAAGTTCTTGATGTAATATTGAGGGTCTTTCGTGCAAAGTTCCTCCAAACTTTTGTTTCCACCATGCCCTGTTTCGGCGTATTCCGCCCAACGTTTCCAAATGCCGAGCATCTTTTGCGTATTTGAACTATATGTACTTCCTACATACTGTTTCCCGTTGCTTTTATCCAGAATAAGATATATGCAGTTGCAGGCCTCCAAGCGCGATTTCCACTCAAAATTCTTACCTTCACTCTCGTATATTGTCCGCAATTCGTCATACGATAACAGCACATTTTCATATGAGGTAAACACCGGCATGCCATTTTCCGTTAAACCGCGGTCAATGCGAATGACATATTTCTTTTCGTCCCAATACTGATGCCATGCTTGCGTGTTCGTGGTCCATTCAATGACAAGTTTGTTCTCCAACTCAGCATACCCGTCTATCTTTTGAAAATCAAAAATACTGTGATCTTTGAGCGGCGAATTTTGGTTTTTGAAGCCACAATTTTTATAGATACCAATAAACCGTGCGGTTACTCCTTCCTCTCCAAGAAACGATACAATATATTCCACATTTTTGAACCATGTGGTGCGTTGCTCGTTTTGATATTTTGCAAACAATTCCGGTTCTTCACGATAGAGGTAATACAGCGATTTATCGGTCGTTACACCATCTATTACCTTTGTGCGCTTGTCAATATGCCGAAGTAATTTGATTTTAGGATGCTTTTCGCTTGCTTCCTTACAAAACTCTTCGTTTTTATTACCCCACAGCAGCAAATCCTGCACGGAGATAATATGCTTTACATCTGTTTCCATAATTGTATTTATTAGTGTTATTTTCTCCAGTTGAAATCGTCATCGCGGATGTTATCCATGACGATATATTCTATTTCGCTTTCAAAGAAATTAGGCGTAAAGCGCACATGACGGAGATTTTCGTCTCCTGTCGGACCGTCACCATACCAACTATGCATTTCGCCACTTCGTTTTTCAATGAAATGTAACATGTCTATTTCTGCCAACTTGGGTAAATTGAAAAGCACCGTGCCGACACGAACAATCTTGTGGCAATCACTCAAACCGAGGCAGTGATTGTCTAACATAATACCGTAATCGCCCCAGAAGTCCAAAGCTTGGACACCATAAATACGCTCTTTATTAAGACCTAACTTATCGGTCATAACAGCATCTCCGGTATAGATATAATCACCCTTTACATCTTTGTAGGGCGTACGAACTCCTGCAAAAATGACCTCGTGCGCATAGCCATGTCCCTCACATTCATCGCCAAAAACAGCCCATACCACTCCGGCATTGTGCTGGTCTTTATATTGCTCATCCATTTCAAAGACAAAGAGGTTGCCTTGGTAGAAAAAGAAATTTCCGAAATGCGCATAGCCGAACTTGTCTTTGTCTATGACATAACGAATATAAATTGACGGCATGTGCTGGTGGTAACATGCTCCTATCCTGTACAGACATTTCTCGCACAAC
>Ga0247611_10000585_pt1 | contig 73584 bp, 71 predicted proteins | sample 177DNAGHGhighgp2_FD_192422 | JGI IMG/M metagenome (GOLD analysis project Ga0247611, IMG submission 192422) | Sheep rumen microbial communities from Palmerston North, Manawatu-Wanganui, New Zealand - 1770 DNA GHGhigh gp2 | ecosystem: Host-associated > Mammals > Digestive system > Stomach > Rumen...
CTTTCTTTTCTCGTTTTTGACATAAAAAAGTAACTTTGATGAAAACGTTTTCATCAAAGTTACTATATTCTGTTGATGTGCAGGACTTTAACCACTGTTTCACCAACTACTTTTGTCTATTATACCCTTTATTGGGAAATCAATTCCTCCAAACATTTCAACGCCTCATCCAGCCCTATGGCCTGCGTGAGGCGTTTTTTGCCTTCGTACACGCACACGAGACCGTTGGAGGCGCCCACAATGCCGTAATCGGCATCCGCCATCTCGCCGGGTCCGTTCACGATGCAGCCCATCACGCCGATCTTGAGTCCAGGATAATTGGAAAAGCGCGCCTTCACTTCCGAAAGCACCGATTGGATGTCATATTGTGTGCGACCGCAAGAGGGACAGGAGATAAACTCCGTCTTGCTCATCTTGATTCTACAGGCCTGCAGGATGGTGGCTTCCATATCCCGAATCCTACCTTCTTCGAAACATGGATTCTCCAAAACCAGATTCTTGATATGATGGTTATAGTAGGCGTATCCTGCCATGGCAGCGGATTTGGCCATCCAGAGGTCGAAATCCGGTTCGTTGTCCGAAAAATGGAGCGTGTCGCCGCGCACATCGCAACGCACAGATGAAAGCGTCTCCACCGCCTTCAAGAGCGTGTGCGCAAAGGGAGTCTCGTGCTCCGGCGGCTCGGTCAGTGACACACGCACCGTGTCCCCAACCCCCATCAACAGCAAAGCGCCAATGCCAGCGGCCGATTTCACGCGCCCTTCCAGACCGTTCCCGGCCTCCGTAACACCAATATGCAGCGGATAGGAACAACCACGCTTGTCCATCTCATTCTTGAGCATTACGGTGGACTCCATCATGGTTTGCACATTGCTGGATTTCATGGAGATCACAACCTTATGGAAATCAAAGCGTTCGCAAATGTCGATCCACTCCAAAGCCGATTGCACCATGGCATTCGGCGTGTTGCCGTAACGGCTCACAATGCGGTCGCAGAGCGATCCGTGATTGATGCCCAAGCGGATGGCGGTGTCATGTTTCTTGCAGACTTCAAACAATGGTTTGGCGCGCTGCGCCATGCGTTCCACGGAGGCGGCATACTCGTCATCCGTAAGGTCGAGTTGCGAGAAATTGCGCTTATCAACATAGTTACCCGGATTGATGCGCACCTTTTCCACAACCGCAGCCATGGCTTCCGCCACATTCGGGTTGAAATGCACATCGGCCACCAACGGGGTGTCAATGCCCTCGGCGCGCAGTTGCGCCTTGATTTGGCGCATGGCCTCCACCTCTTTGAGCGAAGGGACTGTCAGGCGCACCATCTGCGCTCCGGCGGCAATCATCCGCTTGCACTGCGCAACAGATGCCTCTATGTCATTGGTGTCCGTATTGGTCATCGACTGCACCACTACAGGCGCATCCCCACCAATCGGCACCATACCGATGTGAAACGCGATTTTGCTGTTCATAAAGTATTAGTTTCTAAATCCTTGCGCTTGAATATCCACCTGCACATTGTCGCCGGTAATGAGTTTGTATCCCGCCGACGGCTCTTTGATATAGCCGATAATGGAAACATTCTCCACATTCTTGATCTTCTCAAAATCGGCCTGTTTGATGGTGAACATAAGCTCGTAATCATCACCTCCATTGAGAGCGGCAACCGTATGCACGATGTCCAGGTCTTTCAGCGTGGTGAACGCCAGTTCGGTCAAGGGCAGTTTTTCCTCAAAAACGGCACAACCCTTGTAGGAAGCGCGGCAGATTTGCATAATGGCAGCGGCAATGCCGTCTGGAATTGCGCACATGGCCGTGGGCAGGATGTCCTCGCGGCGCAACGCCTCTACAATGTCCAACCGCGGTTCGGGCATGAGCTGACGGCGCAACAGATAGTCCTTGCCACTGAAATCAGGTTGTGTGGAGGGATTCACCTCAAACACTTTCTTCTCACGCTCCAGCAGCAGCAAACCGGCGTATGCGGCGGCAAAGTCGCCCGAAACGCACACCAACTCGTTTTCCGAAGCGCCTTTTCGGGTCACCAAGCGGGCGGGTTCGCATTCTCCTATCGCGGTCACCGTGATTATCAGGTCTTTCCGGGATGTGGAAAGATCCAAACCGACCACATCCACATGCACGGTTTCGCAACAAGCCTCCATACCGGCCAGCAGCTCGTTCACGGCCTTCAAATCAAAACGGTTGGAAACGGCCACATTCACGGTAACCTGGGTGGGTATGGCGTTCATACCCAAAATATCGGTTACCGCCACCGTTATAACCTTGTACCCCAGATGTTTAAGGGGAACATAAGTCAGGTCAAAATGCACATCCTCAATAAACACTTTCGTGGAGGAAACCGTTTGGTTTCCGTCCGTGTCAATCACAGAGGCATCATCTCCGATGCCTACTATGGTTGAGGAATTGTCATTGGGGAAACATTTCGACAGTTCCGCAATCAGGTCGTATTTGCCGAATTGGGGTTGGGATTCGGATTGGTCTTGCATTGTTTGGATGTTGATTGTTATGAAAATTATGGGGGCGTTTGTTTCAAACGTCCCCATTAGATGTTATACATAATAATGTGACGAAATGGAAGTGTCGTCCACCACAGACTGGATCACTTCAGCCAGCAGTTTGGCCACAGAAATAACCTTAATCTTATCGCAGGCGTGGCGCAACGGGATGGTGTCGGCGATAATCACTTCGTCCAGAACAGAGTTCTCTATATTCTCAATGGCGTTGCCGGAGAAGAGACCGTGAGCGCACATGGCTCGTACGCTGGCGGCTCCCATTTCCTTGATACGGGCGGCAGCTTTGCAAAGCGTACCCGCAGTGTCAATGATGTCATCCACAATAATCACATTCTTGTCTTTCACATCACCGATGATTTGCAGAGCGGCCACTTCGTTTTGTTTCACACGCTGTTTGTAACCGATAGCCAGGTCGCACTCCAGCGCTTTGGCGTATGTGGACGCGCGTTTGGTACCACCCGTGTCCGGAGAGGCGATACAGATGTTCGGCAGGTTCAGTTCCTTGATGTAAGGGATGAACACATTGGACACGAAGAGGTGGTCCACTGGGAACTCCATGAAGCCCTGAATCTGGTCAGCGTGCAAGTCCATGGTGATGATACGGGTAACGCCGGCGGCGGTAAGCAGGTTGCTCATCAGCTTGGCACCGATGGAGGTTCTGGGTTTGTCCTTGCGGTCTTGGCGGGCATAACCGAAATAGGGCATCACGGCCACAATGTTGCGGGCAGAGGCGCGCTTGGCGGCATCAATCGTGATCAGCAGTTCAATGATGTTGTCCGCGGGAGAGAAGGTGGGTTGGATGATGAACACATTCTTGCCACGGATGGTATCGTTGAAATACACCTGGATTTCCCCGTCCTTGAATTGGAGAATATCAACGGGGAACAGGGGCTTTCCCAAGTTTTCGGCAATTCGTTTGGCCAGCTCCGGGTTGGCACGACCAGAAACTAATACATAATCTGAACTCATAACTGTTTAATATTTTTATACTTAAGGTTTGAAATTTTCGTATTGCAAAAATAATCAAGCTTTTCATACAAATAAAAAAAACTTGTTACCAATTATCAACATCTTTGGCAGCAAGTTTCCTGCGGTTCAGCGGTCATTGCCGACTCATCAGAAACGCCTTGATAAAACCGTCCAGATCCCCGTCCATAACAGCGTTCACATTGGAGGTTTCGTAACCTGTGCGGAGGTCTTTCACCATCTTGTAGGGGTGCATCACATAGCTGCGTATCTGGCTCCCCCACTCGATTTTCTTCTTCGTGCTCTCTATATCCGCCAGTTTCTCGCGTTTCTTTTCCAATTCAATCTGATACAGACGAGATTTGAGCATGCGCATGGCCATCTCACGGTTTTGGATCTGCGAGCGTGTCACCTGACACTCCACCACAATGCCGGAGGGTTCATGGTGCAGGCGTACGGCGGTCTCCACCTTGTTCACATTCTGTCCGCCGTGGCCGCTCGAACGGTAGGTGTCCCAACTGATGTCGGCGGGATTAATTTCTATCACAATGTCATCGTTGATGATCGGATAGGCAAATACGGAGGCAAAGGTTGTGTGCCGGCGGTTTGCAGCGTCAAATGGGGAAAGACGGACCAACCGGTGCACGCCGATCTCACTTTTGAGATAGCCGAAAGCGTATGAGCCCTCAATCTCGATGGAAGCGGACTTCAGCCCCACCACATCGCCATCCTGACGGTCGAGGAGTTTGACCGAGTAATTGTTCCGCTCGGCCCAGCGCATGTACATACGCAAGAGCATTTCCGCCCAGTCGCAGCTCTCGGTGCCACCGGCACCGGAATTGATGTTGATGACCGCATTCAGCGAGTCCTCCTCGTCGCGCATCATATTGCGGAATTCCAGATTCTCCACGGCTTTCAAGGCAGCTGCATACGCCGCATCCAGTTCCGCCTCGGTGGCGTCACCTGTACTGAAAAAGTCATTGGTAACCGACACTTCCTCAACTAGTTCCCCCGCTTTCGTATAATCGTTCACCCATGCCTTCACATTGCTGATTTCTCGCATGAGCTTCTCTGCCGCCTTCGGGTCATCCCAGAAACCGTCTTGGAGCGTTATTTTCTCTTTCTGTTCTATCTCTGACAACTTCCCATCGATGTCAAAGATACCTCCTTAGCTCACCGAGCCTGGTTAGAAGGTCTTTTACTTGATCTGCCGTAATCATTATAGGTTGGTTTGCGTTAAAAATCAATTGTTTACTTCAACAAGGACATGAAATCATCCATGGCGAACCCTTTGGACAGCATGTGGCGGATGAGTTTCGGACGGTTGTCGGCATCTTTGCTGTTCAGCCGTTTCCATTTCTCGATGGTGTCGCGAACAACATCCATATACTGGTCATCGTCAATCAGATCCATTTGTTCCTGAATCACCTCGGCTGCGATGCCTTTCTGGTAGAGTCCTTGGCGGATTTTGAGTTTTCCCCATTTCTCCTTGAGTTTGCTGCGCACATAGGTCTCCGCGAAACGGGTCTCATTCAGGAAGTCACACGCCTTCAACTCCTTCACAATCTCATCGGCCATGGCCACGGGAACGGCCAAAGTGCCCATTTTTTTGCGCACTTCCGCCTCACTGCGCTCCTGATAGGCGCAATAGCGTTCCAGTTTGGCTAACAGTTCTGCGGGTATGTCCATATTAGTTGTTCAGGGGTTCGTTCCACAATATAATCTCGTCCATTTTCCCATTAAAGAATCGGTGTTCCATCAGATGGTAACTCTGGTTCGAAACCAGTCGGATACGCTTTTTATACTTAAACCTCCACTTTAGTAAAATAGATGGAAATCCTTGTTTTAGAAAAGCATACACAAATGGATGCACCATGATGGTAATCTTGGATTCCTGTTGCTTGTCAAATAGAAACTCCAAGGTATTGTTGATCTCATCCTCGATGAGAATTGGGGGTTTTATCTTGCCCGTTCCCTTACAGGTTGGACATTGTTCGGTGGTTTCTATAATGGTGGCCTGGCGCACACGCTGGCGTGTGATTTGCATCAGGCCAAACTTGTTAAGGGGTAATATGGTGTGTTTTGCCTTGTCGTTGTGCATGAAATCCGCCATGGCCTTGTTGAGCGTCGCCTTGTTCTTGGGATCGTGCAGGTCAACAAAGTCAATGGTGATGATGCCGCCCATATCCCGGAGTCGGAGTTGGCGGGCTATTTCCGCAGCCGCTATCATATTGGTGTTCAGGGCGTTCTCCTCAGGAGTCTGGTTGGCTTTCACGCGATTGCCGCTGTTCACATCAATCACATGCATGGCTTCGGTGTGTTCGATAATCAGATAGACACCGTTTTTCACGGTCACCACCTTGCCAAAGGAGCCCTTTATCTGTTTGGCTACGTTAAATTTCTCAAAAATGGGCTGTTTGTCGTTGTACAGCTTCACGATGTCCTCTTGCTCGGGGGCATAGAGGTGCATATAGTTCTTTACTTCCTTGAAAGTCTCCTGGTTGTCCACATAAATGGCATGGAAAGAGTCATTCAGCAGGTCGCGCATCATGGTGGTCACGCAGTCCATCTCCTGTATGATGCGCATCGGGGCCTTGGAGGCGAAGAGGTTCTCCACCGCCGTGTCCCATTTATAGCGCAGTTGGTCCAAATCGGACGACAGTTCTTCAACGCTCTTGTTTTCGGCCACGGTTCGTATAATGACGCCGAAGTTGCGGGGTTTTATGCCCTGCACAAGGGATTTGAGGCGTTTGCGTTCAGCCGTGCTTCTGATTTTCTGTGAGACGGAAACCTTGTCGCCGAAGGGAACCAGCACGAGGTATCGTCCAGCAAAAGAAATTTCCGTGGTGATACGGGGGCCTTTTGTGGATATGGGTTCCTTGGCCACCTGTACCATTATCTGTTGTCCGGAGGTCAGCACATCGCTGATTTTCCCATTCTTAGGCACATCCTCCAGATACTGCACGCGGCTGATGCTGCGCTTGCCTGTTGTGATGGCTTGACTCACGAAGGCGTTCACGGTTCTGGCGTGCACGCCAAGGTCCAAATAGTGAAGGAACGCGTCCTTCTCACTGCCCACATCCACGAATGCGGCGTTGAGACCGGGCATGATTTTCCTTACCTTGCCTAAATAAATGTCACCGACAGAGAACTGCGACGAAGCTTTCTCAGAGTGGATTTCCACGAGTTTCTTATCCTCCAGAAGCGCCACCTGGACTTCGTTGTTGTGGGAAGTAATAACAATCTCTTTTGTTATTTCATTCTCGCTCATAAGCAATTTCTCTATAAACAATGAAAACTAAATGCCCCGCAGGACATTTAGTTTTCATTTCGATTCACACAAATGCATTATCTGCTCTTATGTCTGTTCTTTCTGAGTCTTTTTTTACGTTTGTGCGTGTTCATTTTAGCGCGTTTGCGCTTTTTTCCACTTGGCATATTGTAATAGTTTAAAGGTTAATAATTATTTCGTAGATTTCTTAACTGCGTTCACGAAAGTCTTGCAAGGTTTGAAAGCCGGAATATTGTGGGCAGGAATTGTGATCGTTTCTTTTTTGGAAATATTACGAGCCGTTTTCTGTGCTCTTTGTTTGATGATGAAACTGCCAAAACCTCTCAAGTAAACATTATCGCCTTTAATCATGGAACTCTTAACGGATGACATGAATACTTCTACGATAGTTTGAACACTACCTTTGTCAAAACCAGTCTTACCTGCAATTTCATTAACGATTTCTGCTTTTGTCATAATTCTTAAATTTAAATTTTTAATGTTAAAATACTTACTTTTTTAAGGGCTGCAAAAATACAATTATTTTATTCACATTCCACTATTTAGCAAAAAAAATTATTGAATTTTGTCAAATATCTTATTGGCGAGTCTGCTGGCACCTATTCTGAAGCGACCGTTATTCATCCATTTATCACCCAGCACATTAGCCAGGATGGAGACGAAATTCAGGGCGGTATCCGGGTCGGATATGCCTCCGGCGGGTTTTATGGACACCATTTCGCCGGTTTTCTCGTAGCGCTGTTTGATCGCATCCAGCATAACCAGGAAGGATTCGGGAGTGGCGTTCACCGCTATCTTTCCGGTGGAGGTCTTGATGAAATCCGCGCCCGCGGCAATAGCCAGTTGCGAGGCCTTGTAGATGTTGTCGGCGGTCTTCAGCTCGCCTGTTTCCAATATGACTTTCAGTCGTGCTCCGGCGCACGCTTCCCGGATGGCTTTTATCTCGTCATAGACCTCCTGGTAGTTGCCTTCCAGGAACTTGCCGCGCGAGATGACCATATCGATCTCATCGGCGCCCTGCTCCAGCGCATAGCACACTTCGGCGAGTTTCACCTCAATAGGCGACTGTCCGGCAGGGAACGCGCCCGCCACACACGCCACATGGATGTCCGTGCCTTTCAGTTTTTCTTTGGCGATGGCGGCAAACGGCGGATACACACACACGGCGGCCGTGCTTTTGATGTTGCGTGCATCATCCCTGAAATCGATGGCACGCTGGCAGAGCGCCTCCACCACGGCACGGTTGTCAGAGCCCTCAAGCGTGGTCAGGTCTATACAATTTAATATGAAACGATAAGCTTGCTGCTCATCCATGTACGGGTTGCCCTTGCGGGTGTATTCGGCTATGCGCTCCTGAATCTGCGCATCAGTGTAAGGATAGTTTTCCAATGGGATCATATTCAATGCTTTTTAAAGAAAATCGGCTGCAAAGGTACGAATTTTACGAAACATTTTTCCACCTATATTTTTTGTATTTTTGCAAACCTTATTCATCATCATGTCCTCAAGCGACTCCTCATCCTCCGGCGAAATCACATCCTCTTTCGAGAATATCTCGGACGTGTTCACTGCGTATACGGAAATCCCTTCCGAGGGATTCAACCGGCTATTTAAAGCTCAACGATACGGCAAGTGGTTTATACTTAAAGGGTTGAAGCCCGAGCACCAGCACAAGGAGGTCTATGTCAGCCTGCTGACCAAGGAATTTGAACTGGGTGTCCGTATGGACCATCCCAATATCGTCCATACGTTCAGCAAAGAAAACGACCCCGTGGCGGGTCCTTGCATCGTGATGGAGTATGTGGACGGCCTTACCCTCAAAGAATATCTGACGCAGAATCCCTCATGTCTAGCCCGTAAAAGAATCATGCGGGAACTTATAGAGGCGATGGCGTATTACCACAGTTTGCAGATTATTCATCGTGATCTCAAGCCCGACAATATACTTATAACCCGCAACGGGCACAATGTGAAGATCATCGATTTCGGGTTGGCGGACAGCGACTGGCACGGGGTATTGAAACAGCCCGCCGGTTCTGAAAATTATGCCGCCCCCGAACAAAAGAAAGGCGACACACCCATTGACTGCCGCGCGGACATAACTCGTTCGGAAAGATTGTGCGACTGCTTTTTCCGCATTCTTATCGGCGCATCGCCCACAAATGTACGCAAGAGAACCGCGAACGGCGCTATAGCAATGCGGAGGAGATTCTGCGGCGGATGCAGCAAAAAAGACTCTACGTTTTCATATTGCTCCCAATAACCTGCATCTTGGTTCTGTTGGGCGGCGTATGGCTGCTAAGCAAAAGCAAACCTTCACCAATCCATTCTCTTCCTACCCCAAGTTCAGGAATTCCTGAAGCCCAACATTCCGACACTTTCCAAACACCATCCAAGGACATTGTAGTCTTCCAAAGAACAGAAAGTGTCTCCCAAAAGCAGGAACTCCCGCAAGGCGCCTTACTGATGATTGAGCAGAGTGTGGACACTATCTTTGAACCGTTTTGGGTTCGGTATCGTGCTGCAGAAGACAAGCTCATGGAACAAGCGGAATACGGACGGATAATACCTGATAACCGTAACTACGAGGAACGGGAAAAAGTCATTTTGGATGCCATTATAAAAAAGTATCCCAAATGTTCCGAGCTGGAAGAATCTTTAACAGCTGCGTACAGAATGAGTTATTATCTTCACATGAAAGAGATTACCGATACTCTATCTCTGCTGGTGGAATAATCCTGTCTTTTTTTGGAAGATCTCCGTCAGTCCACAAGCATCTTCAAGGCATCGTCCGCGTAGCCTAACTCTTTCCCTAACGTGTGGAGATAGAGTTTCTCGGCAAGATGGATTGTCCCATCCGCTTTTGCTAATTGCGCCAGACCTGACAAGAGGGTCATGGTGTCCATCAGGTCGTCATTAATACGTATGCGCAGACTCATGTCATTGCTGATACCGAAACAGTGGGCTACATACTGTTGTATTTCCTGTCTTAATTCAGCTACAGATTGTATGTATTGCATACTGTGGTGTTTGCTTCTGTTTTAGAAAGACACCGCAAAAATAAAGACTTAACCAATAGGGCTTTTGGTCTTTTTTGGTCCTAATTAAAAACTAAATTATGTGTGACAAATCATAACAAACCTGCAGGAAAGACGCCGTAGTAGTAATATTGAGTTGTCATTTTACAATCTCAACAATGTGGACGCCGAGCGCTTGCTCAATAAGAGCAATAGTGCGGCAAGTAAAATTATGAGTGCCGCTAAGCCATCTTGTCACATCCGATGGCCTCCTATGCGTCAATGCAGCCAATTCCTTCTTATTAATACCTTTCTCTTTCATGATCAATGCTATACGACTAGCGATGCCATCTGTAATAAGATCGGTCGCCAAATCAAGGGGCGAAATGCTGTCGTATGCTTCTTGAATAATGGGACTAAAAATTTGGGGTTCCTTATCTGGTTTCATAACTCGAAAGTAACATGTTCTATGCCAGTGATGATATTCTGTTCTAGTTTTATTCTCCCTCTGGCAAGTTCTTGCGAGAGAAGAACATCAAATTTCTGCAAATCCATTACATAACCACTAAGTTCCATATCTTCTTCGTATGTTCTTGTGATTTTTACTCCGCCATTTCCTACAATTAATATTTGATCCGATATTCGCAGACAATACAAACGCAGAACTTTAGAATCAATCGAAAGTGCTGCCAAATTATCCTTAAGTTTTCCTTCTGTACGAAAATACCGTTCTAATGCTCCATTAGCCATGATTCTGTTAATTGCTCTGAATATTTTTTGAAAATCTCGGTTAAGTGTTGCATCATTTAAAAACTTTTGTATAAATAATTCATACTCAGTTAAGTCATTTTCGTTAAAGCAGATGGAATACAACCCCACATTGTCGCTCTGCTCTAAAATTTTAAGTTTTGCTTTTTTCATGATTATAAAATTTTGTGTTGCAAAAATAAAAATAATTTTCAATATTTCGCAAATATGCGAAAAAATTTTTCATATTTGCACTTAGCTCCATCGTAGCTAAAAAACGGAAAACTATTGTTGTTTCTTAAACCTGTCAATCGCCACCTTGAGCGAGATGATGTGCGAATACTGCGCGATGGAGATGTCACCCAGATCTGTGAAGGCATAATCGATGGAGACTATGTTCTTGATGCACACCCCTACCCCAAGGTTAATTTGCAAGGTGGTTTTCTTCTTGCCGTCGAAGTCGGGTTCCTGCTGGAAATTGCCGATACCCGCGCGCAGGGCCACAATCTTCTTATAGGCGAACTCCATGCCGAAATGCGGATCCATGCTCAACACATTGCTTTTTATCAGCGTGTTTCGCTTGCCGTCAAAGGTGCAATCCAGCCCCAAAGCGAAGGTGGCGTTGAAGCCCTTGCCCAGTTCCACATATTTGCCAGCGCCGAGCATCAGGGCCGGAAGAGTGAGCTCCAACTCATTTTCCGGAATCTCATTGCCCGTCTGGTGGAAAATGTCAATAACTTGGTCGGTAAGATGATAGTTCCAAGCGTTGAAGGTGGAGGTTCCGTCGCGCAACATAGCACCGGCCTGCCAGCCCTTATGATTATATTGTAGTCCGAAATCCAATCCGAATCCCCACGCATTGGCGAATTTTCCGATGTTGCGGTAAATGATTTTGGCATTGGCACCCAGAGATAACCCCGGCACATTCTCGAAATTATACGCATAACTGAGCAGCAAAGCGTTATCGGAGGCGGAAAAGTAAGAGATCCGGTCGTAGTCCACATTCCCCTGCGCGTCAATCAACTCGGTGGTATTCATAATATTATCCACTCCGAAGCGGATATAGGAAAGCGCCACCGAAGAGCGGTCGTCAATCTTATAGCCAATGCCGGCGTAGTCGTATTTGGCCACGCCCGCAAAATACTCGGCGTGCATAAGCGACAGCTGATACTTTTTGTCCATACGGCCCAGTCCGGCGGGATTCCAGTACGCCGCGGTCACATCGTCGGAGATAGCGCACATGGTGTTGCCCATGGCCAGCCCGCGCGCACCGATGCCCAGCGACAGGAACTCGTTACTGTATTTGCTCTGTCCATGCGCAAACGAAAAGGACATCAGCAGAACAACCGTTATCAGCAGGTGTTTTTTCATTCTTCTCGATTCTTTTTGTGTGTTGCATAACTCTTATGGTCGCCTTTGAAAAGGTCATAACCCATAAAGCGGCACTCCAGCGGACCATTAAAGAGTTTCGTCTTCGAGTTCGCCTTCAGGCCAATATGTTTCAAGGCATCCATATCCGAACTTATAATAAACGCACGACAACCGGAAAAATTGTTTTTCAGTGAATCCCCGATTTCAGAATAGAACTCATTGAGGTCGTCAACGGCCAGTCGTTCGCCGTAGGGCGGGTTCATCATCACGAGCGAGGGTATGCGCGCGGGCTTGGCCTGGCGCATGTCCCGTTTCTCCAATCGGATGAAGTCCTCCAAGCGCGCTTTCCGGATGTTGGTTTCCGCCATGTCCAAAAATCTTGGATTGATGTCGGAACCGTAGAAGTCAACGCTAACATCGTCCTTGATGTCAGCGGATTTGCGGATCTCACGCCATCGCTCCGCATCGAAATTCTTCCAATAGCCAAATCCATAGTTTCGGCGGTAGAAGCCTGCCGGAATGTTCAACGCCTGCATGGCGGCCTCGATGAGGATGGTGCCGCCTCCGCACATGGGGTCAATAAAATCGCAGTCAGCCTTCCAACCGCTGAGTTTGATCATGGCGGCGGCCACCACCTCGTTGATGGGCGCCGGATGGTTCATCACCTTGTAGCCGCGCTTGTGCAGCGACTCACCGGAACTGTCCAAGAACAATTGCGCCTCATTCTTATAGACATGAAGATGCAACTGCACATCCGGATTTTCCTTGTCCACCGAAGGACGACGACCATCCAAGTCTCGGAAACGGTCACACACGGCATCCTTTGCCAGCACAGAGGCGTACAGCGGTGTTTTGAAGATGGTATCCGCAATGGTAGCGTGCACCGCCAGCGTATTGTCGGGCCCCATGAACTTTTCCGCGGGAAAATCGAATATCTGTTCATAGAACTGCCGATTGTTGGTAAATGTGAACTTTTTCTGCAACCAAAGGATGCGCAACGCGAACCGGCAGAAATAGTTTGCCTTGTACATCAGATCCATATCCCCCTCAAAACTCACAGACCTGCTTAAAATCTTGCAGTTGCGGGCACCAAGAGCGGCGAGTTCATCGGCCAGAAGCGGTTCTATTCCCGCAAATGTCTTGGCCACATAAAATTGCGTGTTTTCCATATTTATATCAATGCGGCAAAAGTACAAAAAATAGTTGTGAACAAATCAACATAAAAATAACGGATATTCTAGAATAAAACAAAAAAGTGTGTATCTTTGCAGTTCGTTATAATTATCTTAACAACTCCGGACTACACTGACTAAAAATAAACCCAACAGACATCAACATTAAAACCAATCACCAATCATATGGAAACACTTTCTCATTCTGTGATTTTAGTGGACGATAGTGACAATCTGCGCAGCGTCATCAAAGAGTTTTTAGAAATGAAAGGATATAATGTTTGGGATTTCAAGGAGATGAATTCGGCTCTGAAGTCCATCAACACGGTACCTTACCACCTGTGCATCATCGACCTCTCCTTGCACAATCAGGACAATTTCTTGTTGTTGCAGAATATCCGCAAGTACAACAAAAGTCTGCCCGTGATCATCCTATCCGACAATGACAGCCGGGAGGAACGCATTAAAGGATTCAAGCTGGGTTGCGACGATTTCATGACCAAGCCTTTCAGCATTGAGGAGTTGGAGTTGCGCATGCGTGTGATATTAGGAAGAGGCGCTGCCGCGAGCAATGTCAAAACAGTGCTCCAGGAGGAAACCGTGTACAAATTGGGGAACTTCATTTTCAATTTCAGCGACATGCAGTTGATCCACCCCAAGAAAACCCGCATGCTGACCCGCAAAGAGGCGGAACTGCTGAAACTATTGTGCGACCACAAAAACAAGCTCATACCTCGAGAGATTATCCTGAAAGAGGTTTGGGGTGACGACGACCATTCTGCGGGCAGGAGCATGGATGTTTTCCTTACCAAATTGCGTTCTTATTTGCAAATCGACAACGAAGAGCATCTGGCACCGAAGGTCAAAGGGAAACGGAAAGTGGTGTACACGGGCGGATACGAGCCGCAGGTTGAAATATTCAATGTGCATGGTACTGGTTTTATGCTGAAGATTAGGGATTAGAGATTTAAGATTTAAGATTTAAGACGTAAGACTTGAGATTTGAGATTTGGGATTGGGGATTTGAGATTATTGAAATTTGTTTTTTTAACTTTGAATTATAATCATCTATGGTAATAGACAGACTTTATGAAAAAGTGGCCCTTAACGGCCATGTGTGTGTCGGACTTGACACCGATTATTCCTATCTTCCAACTGCTATGGCAGAGCGTTTTCCCAATGTTGAGGATGGCCTTTTTGAGTTCAACCGTGCCCTGATTGACGCTACGCTTGATGTGGCGGCCTGCTACAAAGTGCAAATCGCCTATTATGAATCCTACGGCATTGCCGGTTTGCGCGCCTATCAGAAGACATTGGCATACCTGCGTGAGAAGAAGGCCGTTATCATCGCCGACATCAAGCGCGGCGACATCGCCAAGACTGCCGAGATGTACGCCAAGGCACACTTCACAGGCGATTTCGAAGCCGATTTCATCACCTTAAGCCCATATATGGGTCTGGACAGTCTTTCCCCCTATCTCCCCTATTTTGAGAAGCAGGAAAAGGGAGCGTTTGTGCTTATCCGCACCTCCAACGAGGGGGCCAAAGACATTGAATACCTGCCCACGGAGAACAACTTGAGGGTGTATCATGTTGTGGGACAAAAAATCAACGAGATGGGCAAACCCTACATCGGCAAGTGTGGTTATTCGAGCATTGGCGGTGTGATGGGATGCACCCATGCAGACGAAGCCGCCGAAATCCGTGCCATGCTGGACAGCACATTCTTCTTGATTCCAGGATACGGCGCACAGGGTGGCAAGGCAGAGGATATCGCCAAATACCTGCGCGACTGCAACGGCGGTGTGGTCAACTCCTCCCGCGGCATTCTGTTGGCTTACCGCAAACAGGAGAACGGCGAATCGGACTTTGCCGGCTGCGCGCGCGCCGAAGCCATACGGATGCGCGATGACATCAGAGAAAAATGCTGAGCGCTATTATTTGATTTTTGAACTTTCAATTTTGGACTACCATGAAGTATTTCACCAGTTCTGTAATAAACCAAACCCGTCTTACAGAGGACATTTTCGTGCTCACAGTGGAGCGCCATGGCGCTCCGGCAGCCGCAGGACAGTTTTTCATGCTCAAGTGCTGGGACAAAGAGCTGACGCTCATGCGTCCCATCAGTATATTCAAAGCGGATGAGAATATGTTGAGTTTCATGTACCGGGTGGTGGGCGAAGGCACCCACAAATTGTCGGAGCTGAAAGCCGGTGACACCATCCAGTTGTTGGGCGCGCTGGGCACGGGCTACCCGATTGGCGAAATGCACGGCAAAGTGGCCCTCGTAGGCGGCGGACTTGGTATTCCGCCGTTATGCCAAACGGCAAAGGAGCTTTCCCAACAGGGCGTGCAAGTGGATGTCTTTCTTGGCTATCGCGACCAATTGTTTGCGGTGGAGGATTTCGAACCCCACTGCCATGGCATCTTCATCTCCACAGAGACCGGTTCGGAAGGGCACAAAGGCTTTATCACCGACCTGCTGAAACCCGAGCAATATGATGCGGTGTTCACCTGCGGCCCCGAAGTGATGATGCGCAAGGTAGCCTCTATGTGCAAAGAACAACAAACGCCCTGTTGGTGTTCCATGGAGCACCGCATGGCCTGCGGCATCGGCGCCTGTTTGGGCTGCAGTATCCGCACCACCGAAGGCATGAAACGCGTCTGCAAGGACGGGCCGGTGTTTCCCGCTAAAGAGATATTCAGTGTTTAGATATTTTCGTTAATCCGCCCTTGTTTCCCATTACAAAGAGTTCATTCTGACCATCATTGGCCAAAACTTCTACAAACAGTGGCTGGTTCAAGATGAAGCAATGGCACAGGAACAGGCCGCCTGCTTTCAGTTTGGCGTTCTCGGATTCTGTTATTGTGAACATATTGTCACCCAAATAGTTGAGCAGCAAGCGGCGGTTGGGGTTCCAACGGATTTCCACCTTGTCACCGACATTCAAATCTTTGGCAAAAAGCGATTCTGACACCACACGGTGCGACGATTGCACGCTTTCCACCTCGCAGTAGTCCGACACGAAGGTCTCCCAGTCGGGAAAACCCACGAAGCGGGCCAGGATATCGAGGGTGCTGGGGCGCACCGAGGCATAACCGTCCACATAACCCCAGAGCCGCTTCAGGGTGGAGACGCTGAGATTCTCGTTCAGCCGTCCGCGAATCTCCCCCGACAGGAAGATGAAGTCGTTGGAGGTGGCGATGGCGTGATCCGCCGACTCCTCCACGAGTTGGCGCAGCAGGGTGATATATTGCGGATTCACGGGCATGGTTTTAAAAATTTTCGACCGCAAAAATAGCAAACATTCGGATATGCGGGGAAGGTTCTTATTCGGTTCTTTTTGCATTCGATGGTTGACCATCAACAAGCCTATAGTGTCTGAAGCTAAAACCTATAGCCAAAAATGCTATTTTTGCCGCATGTTTGAAAATCCCGACGACATATCCACCTCCGGGTTCGTTCCGTCCTCCGGATACGTTGTTTCGGGGCGGTTCTCCGAATTCCTTGAACTGCCCTCGCGAGGCTACTGCCGGCTGTTCAAGGCGCAGCGCAGCGGTCAATGGTTCACCCTGAAAACATTGAAGCCCGAGGTCGCCAACGATCCCGTGTATCAAGGGATGCTTGAGAAGGAGTTCGACCTGATGATGCAGCTCAACCATCCGAACATTGTGCGGGTCTATAGTAGGGAAGAGATTCCGGGTGTCGCTCTCGGCATCGTGATGGAATATGTGGATGGGCGCACGTTGGGGGAGTTTTTGTCGGAAAACCCCTCGCGGAGTGTGCGGGAGTCGGTCGCGCGACAGCTGTTGGAGGCCATCGGCTACTGCCACGGGAAGCAGATCATACACCGTGATCTCAAGCCATCCAACGTTTTGGTGACATACAACGGCAACCGCGTCAAGCTGATCGACTTCGGGTTGTCGGACAGCGACCATTACGCTGTGCTCAAGGAACCGGCTTACACGAAAGCCTACGCCGCGCCGGAGCAATTGACGGGCGGGGAGATCGATAACCGCACCGACTTATACGCTTACGGGCTGATTTTGAAGCAGTCGTTTCCGAATCGCTACGGTTGTGTTGTCCGCAAATGCCTGCAGCCAAGGAAGGAGAAACGGTATTCGGCGGCGGAGGAGGTAGCGGAGGCGATGAGGAGTTGCGAAAGAGGGAGAAAATGGTTGCCCATTACTGTTATTATTATCCTACTTGTATTAGGACTTGTCGTTTGTTTGATTCAATCTCTTTATCAAGAAGAAAACTTTGTACCAAAAGAGTATGTTCAGGAAGAAAGCGGCAAAGATCTAACGATAGATGACTCCTTAGGAGACCTGAAGACGCAGGAAATAACTTTTCAAGAGCATAACAACCACAAGACGGACGCATTTCCAGCCCAACAAAGCACTGCTTTTGGATATGCCGAAGAGGCAGAATCGCTACTTGACCTTTACTGCTATAATCTTAAGTTTGAGTTTGACAGCATTATAAAACCTTTTGACGAGGAAGTCAATGCAGGCACAATCTTATATAGGGAGCAATTTCACAATCACAAAATGATTGCGTTGCTTAAAATGAGTGTTCATATCCAGCAACGCCGTCAGCAACTTCCTAAAAGTGTTCAAAAAGCTTTCAAAAGCTATGCTGGGGATTTGTGGAATCGTTATAATGCAAAATATCCATACACGGATGAAAAGGGGAAAGAGATATACCCATACTACTATGATTTGCATAAGGAACACCTAATATCTGACGAGGAGTATGAGAAATTAAGTGATGAATACGAAAGAAACGCGTCTGAAATAAGGATACTTTCAGCCCAGCTTGGATTAGAAACGGCGAAAGAATAACCAAGTTCGAAACCTGGAAAATTTCAAATGCAATGCCGAGAGGAAGCCGAAGATGCTTGCGGTTCACAGCCGCGAGCTTTCTTTGTTTGGCATTGCAGGTTTTTCCAGTAGCCGTTCGTGTCCACTTTTTGGAGCTGGTACAATTGTTGCTCTCAAAATTATGGGGAAGGCAATGTTTTCCAGTTTAAAAAATGCGGGTTAACATAAAATTCCTTGATTTAAATTTGCGGGTCATAATATTTTTATTATTTTTGCAGTGTTTTTAAAACTAAAATTATGGAGCGGATATTCAAAAGGAAAACGTACCGGCAGTTGCTTGAATGGAAAGCAACAGAAAATGGCCGGACTGCAATTTTGGTGGAAGGGGCGCGACGTGTGGGAAAGTCAACTATTGTAGAACAGTTCGCTAGGAAAGAATACAAGTCGTACATTCTCATAGATTTCAACAAAGTTGGCAAGAATGTTGTCGAGCTTTGGGACGATCTCATGGATCTTGACAGGATTTTTCTTTTGTTGCAGCAGATTTTCAAAACAACACTTTACGAAAGAAACTCCGTCATTATCTTCGATGAGGTGCAGAAATGCCCTCCAGCTCGTCAGGCCATCAAATATTTAGTGCAAGATGGCCGCTACGACTATATCGAGACAGGATCGCTGATCAGCATTCACAAGAACACAAGGAATATCACCATACCGAGTGAGGAGGACCGCATAACCATGTATCCCATGGATTATGAAGAGTTCAGATGGGCTTTGGGAGACATGGCCTCGATACCCTTGTTTGAACAACAATATAATAGTCGAATATCGTTGGGCGATGCCGTCGTGCGCCTGAATATGCGCGACTTCAGACTATACATGTTGGTAGGAGGCATGCCACAGGCTGTAAATACCTATTTGGAGACTAACAACTTGAGTTTGGTGGACAAGACCAAGCGAGGAATTATTCAGTTGTACCTTGAAGATTTCCAGAAGATTGATGCAACCGGTAATGCGGAACGCTTGTTTAAAAATATTCCAGCACAGTTGAGTGGAAAGGCCTCTCGATACCAGCCCTATACTGTAGTGGGACATCAATCGGCAGCCAAGATGGGAGAACTACTGCAGGAATTGGAACAAAGCAAGACCGCTCTTTTCTGCCATCATTGCACCGATCCCAATGTGGGCATGTCTCTGAACAAGGATTTGTCCCGTTACAAGATTTTCATGGCAGACACCGGCTTGTTTGTAACACTCTGTTTTTGGGACAAAGATTTTACCGAGAATGTGATTTACGACAAACTGTTGTCGGACAAGCTTGATGCCAATTTAGGATATTTATATGAGAATGTTGTAGCACAGATGTTGGCAAGCGCGGGCAATCAATTGTTTTACTACACTTTCCCAAAAGATGAAAAACACAATTATGAAATCGACTTTTTGCTTTCAAGAGGCAACAAGTTGGTGCCTATCGAAGTGAAATCTTCCGGTTATAAAACCCATAAATCTCTCGATGTCTTTTGTGAGAAATACTCTTCACGTATCGGCGAGCGCATACTGCTTTATACCAAAGATTATCAGAAAGACGGCCCCACCAAGTGCATTCCTGTCTATTTTACCCCATTCCTATAAATATGGGGACAGCCGGTCACTCGCGCTCACATATCAAATTTTTTCCTAACTTTGCCGCTGTGATTCCGAACTGGAGTCACAGAATGAGTTATCAACTTAAATTATTGAATAAAAGAAAATTAGAACCTAAAAAGAACCTTTTATAAATACATAGCAGAAGCGTTTTCGCTTTATCTTTGCAAGTTCGAAACCTGGAAAATTTCAAATGCAATGCCGAGAGAAAGCCGAAGATGCTTGCGGTGAACAGCCGCGAGCTTTCTTTGTTTGGCATTGCGGGTTTTTCCAGGACCTCGGACTCAAGACAATGAAGTTCGCGGTTTTTTTTATGCCCGTTTGTGAAGCCCGGAAAGGACGTGAAAAAGAACCTAAAAAGAACCTAACTGCGTGAGGGAAAGAGAGGTAATTTTGCGGAATGAAAAAGTAAACAAGTAAAAATAATCAAAATATGTTAGTGCGACAAACAAAAAACACGTTTATCCGGTTTATCGGTGAGATGGGGTACATCACCAACCAGATGACCCGACACGACAGAACTTACAATGAAACAGGAGCCGATTTCTTGAGAGAGATCAACCGCCAGCCTCAGGAAGTGGACGATATTGTTGCTCGCCTGCGCAAAGTTTATAACGATAGTGTCTCTACGGAGGAATTGAGAGCGGATTTCATCGAATTTATCAAGGATTTGGACAAGCATCTCTTCCTTGTAGTGGGCGAAACACCAGAAGAGTTGGATGAAAAAGATTTGGATTTCTCTTACAGCATGGAGAATCCTAAAACTTTAGTGGAGGATTATACACAGGAGACGGATCAGCAAGTGTATGAAACCACGCAGGATTTCATGCTGGAAGCCACGCAACAAAAACCCCAGCTGATTGGATTGCAATTTGAACTTACCAGTCGATGCAACGAACGATGCATCCATTGTTACATTCCCAACCCTAAAAAAAATACGGGCGGCGATATGCCCTTTGAGAAAGTGAAGTCACTGATTGACGAGTTTGCCGAAATGGGCGGCTTGCACGTGACTCTTTCTGGTGGAGAGGTGTTCTTGCACAAAGACATCATTCCCATAATACAATATTCTAGGGAGAAAGATATGCAGATTTCCGTTTTGAGCAATCTAATTGCTTTGAAAGACGAACAAATCACACTTATAAAAGAGGCTAATGTATCGCTCATCCAGACTTCTCTTTACAGTATGAATCCCGACATCCACGATTTCATAACTACGGTGAAAGGTTCACAAGTAAAAACCAAAACAGCAATAGAAAAATTGGTGGCAGCAGATGTCCCTGTGCAAATTTCTTGTCCTGTAATGAAAGCCAACTACCAAGGTTACGCTGATGTGCTACAATATGCGCAATCGCTACGCTGCAAAGCCCAAACCGACTATATTATGATGGCGCAAAGCGACTTGAATACTTCCAATTTGGCGAATCGTCTTTCTTTAGAGGAAACAGAAAAATTATTGAAAGACATTATGAGATGGGACAAGGACTATAAAGAAGTAACACTGAGACAAACTCCCCTTTCTGAAGAAATTACATTTGCCCCCGAACGTTTTGCAAAACAACCATTATGTGGTGCTGGTATAAACGATTGTTGCATTACTGAGAATGGAGATGTTTACCCTTGCGCTGGATGGCAAGCAATGGTATGTGGCAATGTATATCAGCAGAGGTTGGACGATATATGGGAAAACTCTCCGAAGTTGAAGCAAATCAGGACTGTGACACAAGACGATTTTCCTAGATGTTTGAAATGTGAAGCCCGCAGCTTTTGTGCAATGTGTCTTGTTCGAAATTATAATGAAAGCGGAGGTGATATGTTTAAAGTTAATAGGCACTTCTGCGATGTTGCTTTTTTGAATAAAAAGGTAGTGGAAGAATATTATGTAGAATCCAAGACAGAAAACATAGCGATATGAATGGCTAATTTGTGATATCTATTACGGCCATCGATATGAGGTGAATACAATAGATGCAGAAAAATCGAAAGTTTTCAAAAACTTGAAAATCTGAAAACTGATTTCCCTTTGCCCAATATTATAGCCATAAACTATATGATAGATTCAATGCGGAACATTTTAAAAGAAGATAAACAATAAGATTATGGAGTATTGCCGAAAATCCAATAAAGAGTAGGCATTAATTAAAACTCAAAAAAATGAAAAATTACAAAAAGGTAAAAATGGTGGCAAAGAATGCCCCGAGTGGTTCTTACGCAGCAGGTTGCCCAGAAAAATATGCTCTGGGGGAACCAAATTGGTGTAGAAAATGTGACCGAGCATCGTAGTCACCTTTTCCTATGATAACACTCCTTGATTCAACAACGGTGGTGTTCATCAAAATCTTAAAGCGGAAGCCGAAAAGCTATATAAGAGTAGGCGAAACTTAAAATTAAATTAAAAACACATGGGTATTACTCTTTATGACACCCCTAAGGTTTATAAAATTAAAGATGAGAAACTTTGTCCGATTTTCCCTGCAACTATTGTGGTGAAAGGTGACTGTGAATTACAGACTGTTTACAATAATCAAACTCCCGAAATCAAGAGATGGTTATTTGTTGATGACAAAGTTATGTATTCTGAAGATTTTATTCTAAAAAATTACACACTGTAGTATTTTGGAACCAAGACAGCCTACAGTTCTTTGTGGGCTGTCTTTTAATCTAAAGAAATAGTCATGAATAAAAACAATGAAAAATATCAAATAGGAGATATAGTGCAAAAACCAACTGGCGGCCCAGAAATGATAATCAGAGAAATAAATAGTGATGGGCGAATAATATGCGATTGGTTTGATGAAAATGATTGTTTATGTAACTCAGAAGTGACGGAGGCTGAGTTAAGATACCATCCAACAGAAACGTTTTCATTTTCTGTCGGCGATTTTGTGTCAACTAACCTTAATAGTGTTTTGAAAATGCAGGTTGTTGAAGTGAATGATTCTATGGTTAGATGTGAATGGTACAACAAAAAGGGGGTGTTACAATCATCATACTTCAAAATAGAAGAGTTGGAGAAAGGGAGAATGTATGATGGAAAAGAAAAGTTTCTTCACGTAAATTATGTACCTTATAAGTAAATCAACATGGGCCTTCTCTCCGACTTCCTCTTATTAAATTACATGAAACATCGTGCCAAACGCAAAGGGTGCGGTATCGGTGACTTGGTGATGCTGAAAACCGGCGGCCCCGTTATGATGGTGGTAGATGTTGACTTTGAGGAGGCCGAATGCGAGTGGTTCTCCGAAAAGGATCAAAGGACATACCGCAAGTCGTTTATGTTTGAGATGCTCGTGAACGTAAACAATATTAATTCGAAAATACATCAAAAATTTATAAATCAAAAATCACTGAAATGAAAAAATCTTTGTTATTTACTACAATTTTGTTGCCTTTGTGCCTCATTGTGGCCAGCTGCGAAAACAATGCCGAAGTGAAAGTCACCACATACGAGCCAACCAACATCACACCCAAGAGCGCAGAGTGTGGCGGTGACGTGGTGCTTAACGGGAACATCCCTTTAAGTGAATTGGGTGTCTGCTGGAGTACAAAACGCAATCCCACCCCGAATGACAATAAGATGTTTACAAGAGACTACCAGTATCCTTTCTCCTGTAAAATCACTCATCTCACGCCCGGCACCAAATATTATGTGCGCGCATACGTCATTCGAGGAAGCCGTGAGGCCTATTATGGAAAGGAGATGTCCTTCACCACTCCCGTCAACCCGAGTGGCGGTTTGATAGAGGGCAGTCTCAATGGCAAGTTCTCCGTAGCAATGGGCGAACAGGTCTATTTCTCGAAAGGAAATCTACAATTTAACCCTGTCCAGCGGCAATGGCGCTTCGCCGAGCATCAATGGGACATCATTGGTGCAGAAAATGCTAATGTATCAGAAAACTACAATGGTTGGTTGGATCTGATGGGTTGGGCCACCAGCGGTTACAATAACTGCAACCCTTGGATGACCAGTTCTTCATCATTAGACTATGGAGAACTTTATGTTGATATTGCAGGAACCAATTATGATTGGGGCGTGTATAATGCCATAAGCAATGGCGGGAACCAAAAGGGGCTATGGCGCACACTTGAGTATCCCGAATTGGTCTATCTTTTCGAAACCCGCCATACAGCATCAGGCAGTCGCTTTGCTAAAGCCACGGTGAACGGCATCTATGGTGTCATACTCCTTCCTGATGATTGGAACAACTCTTACTATTCGTTAAGCCACGTAAACGACAACTCTATCAACGGAGAATACACTTACAATGTAATCAGTTTGTCGGATTGGAATAACAAGCTGGAGAACCATGGAGCCGTGTTTTTGCCTGCCGGCGGTGATCGCATAGGCACTTCCATCCATTATTACAGCAATGGCATCCCCACAGCCGCCCAAGGTAATTACTGGACGTCTTCCACACACAGCGGTGAACGCGCTTGGGCTTTATATTTCAGTGACAAATCCTGCTATTGGAACTATCCAGCATATATCGGTCCTGCCAAATCAGTTAGATTGGTCAGGGATGTGGAATAACATGATTTTTCAAAGATTAGTACTAAACAAATATATCACAGTTATGAGCTTTTATTCAGCAAAAACGGGTTTGGAAATAATAGTATGGTCTATGTTGAGCATAGAACAAAATCATCGAATGAAATATGAGACAAAGAAAAGAGTCAATGACACGTTAGACATTCTGGAACGCGAGACTTTTTTAGGACCGGATTTTATCGCTGAAATATACAAATTTAGAAGATTGTTCCGCTCTTTGGAGCCTCTTGATACTATACAAGATGAGGATGAATATGAAATGATTAGTGATCAAATTAAGGAGTCCATGGACAAATGTTTAGCGATCTTGGCATGTTATTAACCAATATAATCGTATAATTATGCAACCCCAAACCTACATCCAGTTATTAGAAATCTTCACCTGTATGGGCGTGTACAATGCCAGAGTGTATAACTTCAAAGACAATCCTAAAGAGGTGGCCCAGTGTGCCGACGGCCTCAAGGAGATGGCGGAAGACCTGCAATTGCTTGGCTCCAAAACCTTCAACCCGTCACTGTGGCAAAAGTTCTGCAAAGAGTTGCATGGCGACAAACCTGTAGATATTGCCGCATCGGAACTCCAATCGGAAGCGTGGCGGCAAATCTTGCAAATACTGCCCCGCATCGCCTCCACAGCAGCCTTGTTGGTGGGAAAATGCCAGGATTCCGAAACGGTGGCCCACATTACTGCCCGTGAACTCAAACCGCTCCTCAACCAATGCAACGAACTGCTCGATAGAGAGCGCACTGAAATCCGTGGCAAAAGTTTCCTTGAAAGGGTGAAGGAGAAGCTCGGACGAAAATAAAGAATACGTTATCGCTATCGTGACAGACCACCACACTCATATTGGTCAATTCTACGACATTTACACGTCTCCTTCGGAACTAATTCATGTAATGGATTCCGTAGGAGTGGAGCGTTTTGCTTGTTCTTCAACCACTATATGCGATGGAAATTATGAAAAAGTGTTGTCGGAAATGTCTGAATTGGCTCGCATTGCTGTAAATCGTGTGTTACCTGTTCTGTGGATGCTTCCGCAAATGTTGTCGGATGGTGGTTTGCAACGCTTTTTGGATAGTGGTATCCCTTGGAAGATGTTGAAAATCCATCCTCAACTGAATCCGTTGGCATGGCAATGTGGAAGCAGGCATTTGCAAAAAGTGGTTAGGTTGTCCAAACAGCTGAATCTGCCATTGCTGATTCACACAGGAGAAAGTCCAGGTTGCTATCCTTCGTTATTCGAGCGTGCTATTCGTTACAATCCGTCTGTTACATTCATTTTGGCACACGGTCGCCCATTGGACGAAACCATTTCGCTTATGCAAAAATATCCAAATGTTTTGACAGACACCGCTTTTATGCCTGTGGAACATATTGCAAAACTCTGTTATTTTGGTCTCGCTCATCGTGTTCTTTGGGGTACAGATGTTCCCATACAACGTTATTACAGCCGTAAAGAAGACATCGTAGTTTATTACAAAAAACGTCTATGCGAGTTGCATGATGTTGTCTCAAATGAACATTATGAAACCATAATGTCAAATACCATATAAAATAATAGACAAAATCGTAAAAATTTCAAATATAATTCATGGACAACACTTTCATCAATACTATGCTCGCCCTGCATACCCTTGCTGCCAAGGAGACTTTCGGCATAGATGCTGTGGTGGCACTGAACGCCGGTGAGCCGGGCGTGTACGAGAACAACCCTACCATTATCGAATATGAGCAAAAGGGCTACAAATTCTGCGATGCCAACATGTTCGGAGAAGGGTTGGAAAGAATGGAAACGCTCACTTTCAGGAAAGTGAACGAAGGTTGATAAGGTTAGCGTAAAATATCCAATAGAATGTCAGAAAAGAAATGGAAGATAGACAGCCGTGTGCCGCACAAATATCGCGGCGGTCGCAGAGGGAAAGGTTCGGAGTTCCCCCGCCATGGAATGAATGAATATGAAGGCGAACGACTCTCCATGAGCAAACACAGGCTTTCCAAACACAAAACAATGAGCTACAACAAAGGTAATGGTTGGGCATCGTTGCACGAAAAACATATAGAAGGACTTCTTAACAAGTACCTCAACAAGCCATTCGACAAGATGCTGAGCGAGTTTTACGCCAAAACCAAGTCGCTGCGCCAAAGCGGACGACAGCGTATATGGGACACCCCATCCTACTTCTCGTATGATGTGGAAGGGTTCACACATCGTCGATTTGTGTCATGGGGTAAGAAAAAGTATTATGTCGATGACAACGGCATTCTCCGTCTAAAGGAGACCCATGCCGACAACGCCCCGAAGACAAAATTGACCCGCAAACAGAAGGCCTATAACTGCCAAGTTCCGGTGCCCACATTCGGCTTGGAGGCTGACCAGTTCGCACAACTAAAGCAAAAGTACGACACCGCCGATCTGTTTGTGGGAGAATATTACGCGATAGTGGATGGAGAGGTGTGCAAAGTGCCGATCTATACCTCGCCAACGACAGAAAAAGGTCTTGACTCGCCCGACAGAATTGCTGTGCAGGGATTTAATTTTGATGCAAGATTCAACCATGTTTTTTGGAACTTCACTTATAAAAAAGAGAACAGCTACAAAACCGAAGTCCGTGAAAAATTGGAGGCTTTGAAAAGGGAAAACAATGATGAAAATGAGGACGATGTGGCGCGCATGGAGCGTCGGCTCTGTTCCATGAAGGATTATTGGACAATACATGGAAGTATGGTTTTGGAGTTTTATATAAAGAAAAGCGACTTCATGCAATCAAACAATCATAGAAATTAATCCAATTTTTGTTATGTACCGCCAATTCACCGCTTCCCGCGTTTCCGAATCCAACGTGCTGTTCCCGCCCACCGTCATCTTCAACGACGAGGGCATCACCATCAAAACACCGGCGCTGCTGCACCACAACACCGACTTCATCCCCTACGAGGCGGTGTCGAGCGTGATGATCCACACCCCGCTCGCCGGCTTCTCCACCATCACCTTCTACGCCTACGGGCGTGAGATCCGCGTCCACGGCTTCCTGCAACGCGAGGTGCGGGAAATGAAACGGCTGGTGGAGGAGAGGTGAGTTTGTGGCCATCGTTTTTAGAGTCCCACCGCAAACAAGTCATCCAGGGTAACCTCATTCTGCACCTGTCCGCTATACTCGTTCCGCCTCAACCCGTATGAGGCTATCATGGTCAGATGAACACTTTTCTTGCGCGGTATTCTGTCCATCAATGTTTGCATCCGTTCCCGCAAAACTGTATCGTATTTTTTATCTATGACAAACGGTTTGCCATAAAACTTTATTTCACAGAGATTTAATACGTTGTCGGCTCTGTCAATGAGCATGTCTATCTGTTGCTTCTTTTCAGGTGACTCCACAATCCAAGATGAAACCATAGTACTTACTCCTGAAATTCCCAATTTCATCTTAATCTGGGCTATATGCAAAAAACACAGTTCCTCAAAGGCAAATCCTCTCCATGTATTCAATCGGGGTGAAGATGAATTTTTCTGCCAAAATTGCGGTTCGGACATCTCCTTCCCATCCAGAAAGTTGAGATAAGAAATACAGAAGGGGTCGGTCAGCCGATAACGCTCCACTTTTCGTTCATTGTATGGATAGTAGGTTGTGATGAAGTCACTTTCCGACAAGCCTTTCAGAATCTCTGTCGCACCGCCACCGTCTTTAATGCCAGTATGTTCAAGAATTTCATGCCGTGTGTACCCCCCTCTTCTTTGGGCAAGCAGACGAATCACTTTCTTATGGTCTTCCGCATTTTTGAACAGAGAACCAAACAAGCGGTCGAATTCGTTTCCTAACTTCGCACCTTTTTCAAAAAGCAGTTTGTCAATGTTTTGAGCCGCGCTGTATCCTTTTTCAAACAGACTCAAATAATGCGGGATTCCACCCAGAACCATATATGCCTGTGTCACGTCATATCGGCTCATTGCGATTCCTTTACTATGGAAATACATCTCGCACTCTGCCAACGAGAAGGGATGGAGTTTAATCTCGCAATTCAGTCTGTTATACAATCCCCCCTTGTTATTGATGAGATTGTCCTCCATCCAAGAAGTTGCGGAACCGCAGACAATCAGCAGGATATTGTTGCGTTTTGATGCCCATCCGTTCCAGAAATGCTCAAATGCGGGGATGAATCGCGAGCGGGCGGTGTCCATCCACGGCAGTTCGTCAATGAAAACCAATAGTCGCCGACCGTCATCTTTCTGTTCAAGCAGTTTTTCCAATAGTCGAAATGCCTCAAGCCATGATTTGGGACTGGTTCCCCCTTGCAATCCGTAATCCTGCAAGGAATAATAAAATGCTTGTAGCTGATCGCGTAGCAGGAATTTTTTTTCGCGGTCGTATGGCGACAATCCCGTATGCCAGAATGTGAACCTGTCCTTAAACGTCTCTTTGATCAAATAGGTTTTCCCAATGCGCCGTCTTCCATAAACAGCTACAAATTGCGAATCCTCAATGTTGTAAAGTCGCTCCAGTTCTGCAATCTCTTTCTTTCTGCCAATGATTTCCATAACGTATCTTGTGAATTTTATTTCGCTGCAAAGATAACAAAAATACTAATATTAGAGATATAAGATTTTTTATCTCTCTAAAACATATTTTTTTTTATGTGTTTAGATGAATTAAAAAAATGAATCCCCTCACCGGCTTCTCCACCATCACCTTCTACGCCTACGGGCGCGAAATCCGCGTCCACGGCTTCCTCCAGCGCGAGGTGCGGGAGATGAAACGACTGGTGGAGGAAAGGTGAAAGCAAAAGTGTCTGTAGTCCGAATGCCTTGGCAGTAACACGATAAATTATAATGTAGGATTATAATAATTTAGGATTATATTTTTACAAGAGGGCATTGGAATTGAAAAATAGTGTATTTTTGCAAAAAAAATTGAAATGATGTTTGTTGACAGACAAAGAGAGTTGACCCGATTAAAGACTGCTTTGAAGAGAGATAAGCCACAGTTCATAGTAATATACGGACGCAGGCGGATTGGCAAATCTACTCTGATCAAGAAAGTGCTGGACTTTGACCGCGGCGACATCTTTTTTATGGCAGACAGGACATCGGAGCCAAGCCAACGCCATTTGTTTTCGGCTACAGTCGATAGAATCATCAACGGTTTTTCCTCCGCAAATTATCCGAATTGGGAATCCCTTCTCGTTAACCTTAACAGATTTGTAGATAAACGTGTAACAGTATGTCTTGACGAGTTCCCATACCTCGTCAAGAGCTGTCCAGCATTGCCCTCCATCCTCCAAAAACTGCTTGACGAAAAACTACTGAAATACGACTTGATTATTTGCGGATCCTCGCAGCAAATGATGCAGGGATATGTCCTTGACACAAAGGAACCTCTGTATGGCAGGGCTGACGAAATCATCAAGATGAAACCGATACCTGCTTCGTTTGTACAACAGGCATTGCAATGCAATGTGACCCAAGCTGTCTTCGAATATTCAGTTTGGGGAGGCGTTCCCCGCTATTGGGAACTTCGCAACAATTACGAAAGCCTTAATGAGGCAATCAAAAACCTGCTTCTGACTTCGGATGGCACATTATACGAAGAGCCGGCAAGACTATTGCAAGACGAGATGCGGGATACCATACAGGCTTCCTCTGTTTTGTCGTTTATCGGTGGTGGCGCACACAAAATCTCTGAGATTGCCGCTCGCGCCGAAAAAAAAGCAACCGACATTACTCCACAACTGTCAAGACTAAGGGAACTTGGTTTCATTAGCAAAGAGATCCCTTTTGGTGAAAACGAGAAAAACAGCAAAAAAGGTCTATACTACATATCCGACCCTCTGTTGCATTTCCACTACCGATATGTCCTCCCATATCGTTCGCTCATAGAATTAGGAAATAGCGAGTCTGTGCTGGAATTATTCAATGCCACACGAAATGACTATACAAGTGAGACTTGGGAACAATTATGCAGAAATCATGTCGCAGCCAGAAGTATTGACGGTGTTGTTTACAAAATGGCTTTGCGATGGTGGGGAAATTATTTTGACGAAGAACGGAAACAGTATTGCAAGGCGGAGTTGGACGTGGTTGCTGAGTCTTTTGATGGCCAACATCTTTTCATAGGTGAGTGTAAATGGAAGGAGGAAGTCAATGTAAGGGAAGAATTGCTCCGTCTTAAAACCATCGCCAAGGGATTATCTTTTGCCAAAGGGCACACTATACATTACGGTTTGTTTCTGAAGGAACCCACAACTCATTCCGGAAATGTCACTGTTTTTTATCCTGACGATGTGATGACATCTCTATAATTGGCTTTTACATAGCCGCATCGTCATCTTTACGAATGAGGGCATCACCATCAAAACGCCGGCACTGATGCGCCACAACACCGACTTCATCCCATACGAGGCGGTGTCGAGTGTGATGATACACACCCCGCTCGCCGGCTTCTCCACCATCACCGTCTTGCCAATGTACAATGTACACTTAACAATGTACAATTAATACGTCACGAAACCAACTGTTCATTGTACATAATACATTGTACATAGTTTCTGGTGCGGGAAATGAATCAGTTGGTGGAAGGGTTATTGCGATGCCACAACGGCAAAATCAAGGTATTGAGAACGGGTAACAGAATAATTTGTACTTTTGCCCTTTAAATCCACTGATTATGACAAACAAACTTTGGACTTTTTTAGTCACCCTCATAATGGGCATTGCACCTGCTATGGCCTGTACAAATCTGATCGTTGGCAAAAAGGCCTCCGCCGACGGCAGCGTGATGTGCACCTACAACTGCGACGGTTTCGGGTTCTCCGGCTCGCTGTTTCACAGCCCGGCCGGCCAGCACGCCCCGGGCGAGAAAATCGCCATCCACGGATGGGGCCCCTCTCACGAAGGACAATTTGTGGACCAAGTACCCTATACCTACAATGTTGTTGGCCTGATGAACGAACACCAGGTAACCATCGTGGAAAGCACCTTCGATGGCCGTCTGGAGTTACAGAACCGCAACGGGCTTTTGGACTACTTCAGCTTGATGCGGCTCGCCCTGCAACGCTCTTCCACAGCACGGGAAGCGATAAAATGCATGGCCGAATTGGTGGAAAAATACGGCTACAACAGCACGGGTGAGAGCATCACCATCTGCGACCCCAACGAAGCATGGATTATGGAGATTGTGGGCAAAGGTCCGGACCAAAAAGGCGCCGTATGGGTGGCCTTGCGCATCCCCGACGACTGCATTTGCGCACACGCCAACCTTAGTCGCATTCGACAATTTCCATTGGAACAAAAACGGTCGTACAAAAGTCTGAGCAGCAAGAATTTGCAACATATCAACCGTCATGATGTGGAGTGTGTCTATGCCGCAGATGTTATCAGTTTCGCCCGCGAAAAAGGTTTCTTCAATGGCAAAGACGCGGATTTCTCGTTCCGCGACGCCTATTGTCCCATCGACTTCGAGAATGTGCGCTACGCTGACGCCCGCGTGTGGAGTTTCTTCCGTCACCATTACGATGAAGCGGAAATGGACAAATATCTGCCTTACCTCAATGGCGAGTTCGACAAATGCGACCATTTACCCTTATGGATAAAACCCGACAAACCGCTGTCAATCAAGGATTTGCAAGAAGATATGCGCGACCATTTTGAGAACACCCCGCTGGACATGACCGCCGACATGACGGCTGGTCCGTGGGGAATGCCCATCCGTCCACTGCCCATGCACTTCCGCGACGCCAATGGTGTCAACTATTTTCGCGAACGCCCTATCGCCACGCAGCAGAGCGGTTTCACCATGACCTGCCAGATGCGCTCCTGGCTGCCCAATGATGTGGGCGGCGTAACCTGGTTCAACTGCGACGACGCCGACATGGTGGCGTATGTGCCGCTCTACTGCTGCATCACACAAGTGCCCGACTGCTTCCGTCCTGAGAACAACCCACGCACGGAATTCTCGACCGAATCGGCCTTCTGGATGAACAACTGGGTGGCCAACATGGTCTATCCGCGCTACTCGATGATGATTGGTGACCTGCGCAAGGCACAGCATGAGTTGGAGGAATTCTACTTTGCCGACCAGGACAGCGTGCTGGCCGCTGTGGAGAACATGACCCCAGCCGACCGCCGCGACTACCTGAACAAGAAGAGTATCGACTACGCCGACCGAATGATGAAACGTTGGGACAAACTTGCCAAATATCTGATTGTGAAATACAACGACCAAGTGGTGCGCCGCACAGACAAGAACGGTGAGTTTTTGCGCTGGGGCTACGACACCCCTGGATATGATTATGAGTTCATCAATTCCATCGGCACCGCCACCGGCGACCGCTACAAACTGAAAGAAGTCATTGAGCGGCGCGAACGGTAATGTTGCGTATTTCTACTTTGTTTTTGTATTTTTGCAATCGGAAAGTTTAGGACACTACCCTATCCATCTTTATCACTTTAAACATTAAAACTATGATTCTCAGCACCTCCATCCACGGTATATCATTCAAGAACCCCATCATTGCCGCATCGGGCACATTCGGATTCGGCGAGGAATTCAACGAATTGTATGATGTAAGCTGCCTTGGCGGCATCAGTTCCAAAGGACTGACTTTACACCCCAAAGACGGCAACGAAGGCATCCGTGTATATGAAACGCCATCTGGCATGATGAACAGCGTAGGACTGCAAAATCCTGGCATTGAGGCGTTTATTGAGCATGGCATTGCAAACATGCGCAAGTTCGACACCGTGCTCATCGCCAACATGGGCGGACACAGCATGGAGGATTATGTCACGGGCGCGGAAATGCTTTCCAATGTGGATATCGACATGCTGGAACTCAACATCTCTTGTCCCAATGTGAAGAGCGGCGGCATGGCTTTCGGCATCAAGGCCGAGGTGGCGCGCGAGGTGGTGACCGCTGTGCGCAATGTGTGCAAAAAACCGCTGATTGTGAAACTCTCCCCAAACGCTGAGAATATCGTGGATATGGCCCTCGCGTGTGAGGAAGCCGGCGCAGACGCCTTGTCATTGGTGAACACCTTCCAAGCCATGGCTATTGATGTGCATCGCCGCAAAGCTGTGTTCAACAATGTGTATGCCGGGCTTTCCGGTGCCGCCATCCGCCCCATCGCACTGCGAATGGTGCATTCTGTGTGCAAGCAAGTCCATGTGCCTGTGATTGGCATCGGTGGCATCTATACGGCGGAGGATATTCTCGCCTTCATGATGGCAGGCGCCACCGCCGTGCAAATCGGCACGGTGAATTTCAACAACCCGCTCGCCGGCAAGCAACTGGTTGAAGACCTCGAGCTTCTTTGCGCTCAAGAGGGCATTGAAAACATCCAGGAAATTGTCGGAATCATCTAATCCCGAACCGCCGCATTATTCGTCGTCTCATTGAAGAGCAGCATCGGCATCACGATGGCGTATAGTATTTTTCCTGACTGGCTGTCAATCGTGTCTTCCACCAGCATGGAACAGAAGACAATGATAAATAGGGCCAAATACACAAATGTTATTCTTTTTCTCATTCTCACAAAAGGATACGCCAACACGAAAAGGAAGTAGCACAGCAGCAATATCCCACCCATCATCCAATAGGTCAGAAACTGGTTGTGGCACCCACGGTTGTGCTTATGCGCAATCGGAGAGTCCATTTTCTCCAATTGCAGGTCAAGTTCCGCTTTCTGGTCGCCAAGTCCCACACCGAACAACCAGTTCTCCTTTACCGCATTCCAGGATGCCGTCCATAATTCCACCCGCTGCATCAGCGAGGAACCCTGTATATCCTGATGGTTGAGTCTGTATTTGGAAATGCAGAAATAGGTCTGATACAACGCGCGCTTCAACCCAAAGGGTTTTGTATAATCCACATTGGCGATTTCGCGTTCCACATTGCGGACATCCTTATCCGAAAGAGACATCACCGCAGCGTAGTCTTTATGCAATCCTTTCGAATTCAGGTAGCGTATCAGGGTGGCTTCGGTCATGCCGTCAAACAACGAGTCAGAACGCAATTTCCATGCTTGTGCCATCTCTTCACGACAGACATAATAATTCACCCGATGACCATTTTCCACCAAACCGTCATCACCGAAATAATAGTCATTCCCCAATGCGGTAGTCTTATCGGTTATGATTTGGTCGCGGTCGTGAAAATATCCGTAGGTGATACAGGTAAAATAACCTGCCAGTACACCTAACAGAGCCAACAAGGTAATAATCATCGTCTTTTTATTGACCACATTTCGCCGAATGATCAGGAACAACAGGGATATTATCATCAGCACCACCAGAATCACAACTCCTGTAAGTGTTTGTGCCACAAAGATATAAAACAACAGCAAAAGCACATTTCCGGCATAAAGGATGTTCAACATATCTCCTTTGGCGGATTTATCCCTCATCAGATGAATGCTGAAGACGATGGAAAGCAGCACACACAAACTGAATCGGATATGATCGATAAACAGGGAGATGCTGCGCATATCGCGCACCTCATGCGTAAGCCAGTACCCAATTGAGCAAACAACAGCGATCGCTGTTCCCAAAATAAAAGCATTGAAAAAGAAGCGCATGTTCTTTGGGGTGAACGGGCGGGATGTTACAATGATGATCGGGGCGAAAAAAATGGACAAGTTGGCCAGCAACTGCTCCGTGGCATTTGACAAATGGTCAGCATGTATCAGTCCGACACACATCACCAGATACAATCCGGAAAAGACCAACGCTTGCGGGCATTGTCGCAGGCGAGACCATTTCTCTTTCCAATTCCATTCCGCAAGCCAATTCAAGGTCAGCAGAAAGGTAATGAGTCCCATGGCGAAATGCGACAACGGGACCACAAACATCAGAAGTCCTGTGGCAAAGATATAGAAGTAATGATGGAAATCCTGCCGTGACAACTTCATTATTTTTTAGGTGACAAAATGGAGTTATATCGTTGGGTATCAAGCAGAACGGATTTCGCCATCGCGATATCGGGATCCTCATTCAGCATATTGATGATCCGGCCTTTCTGATAATAATAGCGAACGGCGATTTCGGAAGCCAGATAACTGCAAATCTCCGCTTTATATTTCTGAAGGTCGTTCTTCTTCTCCTCCTCCAGTTTTTTCAGCAATTGATTGTAATAGGGTTCGATGGAAGAAAAGAGTTTCTCGTTTTCGGCCGATTTCTTGAGTTTCTCCAACACTTCTTCGGTTTCGGATTTATACGAATAATCCTTATCTTTCAGAAAATCAACAAATTCAGCATAAAGTTGGTCATCTATTCTGAACTTATCCGCCGGAGGAATGGTTTCGTGTTTGGCGCGATAGTCATTGGCAAAATCAAAAATCAGGTTATTGGTCACCAAGGTGAAGAGGATGTCACTTAACAGACTGTCCTGGGTGATCACATCGGGTTCCACCCCACCCTTGTCGTACACGGTGCGACCGTTTTTGGTTTTGAACGCCACCGCCAAAGAGTCAGGAATCTTGGCCGCCTTTGCCGAATCGTTCTCAAAGTAATCGATATTCTGCACGCAGCGTCCGGACGGGATGTAATATTTGGCCACAGTGATTTTCAGACTTGTGTTGTAATCAAGCGGAAGGATATTCTGCACAAGACCTTTCCCATAAGTTTTCTTTCCCACGATGACAGCGCGGTCCAGATCCTGAAAGGCGCCGGAGACAATCTCGGAAGCGGATGCGCTATGCTCATTCACAAGCACAACAATCGGAATATCCTTATCTACCGGATTGGCCACTGTTTTAAAAACATGTTGCTGCTCGGGAATTTTCCCCTTGTTCTCAACGATAGTAATACCCTTATCCACAAAAAGATTCATGATTTTGACCGCTTCACCTTCCAGACCGCCGCCGTTATTGCGGAGATCCAAAATGAAGTACTTCATGCCCTCTTCTTTCAGTTTCATGAAACTCTCACGGACTTCCGAACCAGCCTTATCGGTAAACTGGTCGAGTTTGAGGTATCCGATATTGTTGTCCAGCATTCCGGAATATGGGATGTTGGGCAGTTTTATTTCCTCACGGACAATGTTGAATGTCATGGTTTTGTTAGCCGAGGGACGGAACACCTCCAGCACCAGTGTGGAACCGGGCTGCCCTTTCATGGCCGTGCTCACATCGTCGGATTTCTTCCCTTCGAGCGACTGATTGTTCACTTTGCGGATGATATCACCCGCGCGCACGCCCGCCTTGGCTGCGGGTGAGCCCTCATAAGGCTCGGAAATCACCACATCATCGCCCCGTTGCATAATCAGGGCTCCCACCCCACCGTATTGTCCCGTAGTCATCAGACGGTAATCCTCTATCTGCGATTCCGGATAATACACCGTGTAGGGGTCCAGACTCTCCAACATGGCATCAATAGCGGTTTGGGTGAGCTGTCCGGGTGAAATCTCATCAGCGTATTTCTCGTTCAATTCCTTCAGAATGGACACGAAAATGTCCACATTCTTGGCAATCTCGAAATCGTTCTGCGCCATTAGCGGGGATGTCATCAACATCAGTCCCACTAAGACTGTCATTATCTTTTTCATCATTTAATCGTTATAGTGTTTCCAGTTAAAATCAAAATTACATCTTTATCTTCTTGAACATGCGGTTCCAGCGGATCTTGCCTTTCTCGCCAAAGTCTTTGAACTTGTCCACCGACAACCACACCAATGAAGCTTTACCCACAACATGATCCTCAGGCACAAAACCCCAGAAACGGGAATCCGCCGAGTTGTGACGGTTGTCGCCCATCATGAAATAGTAATTCATCTTGAAGGTGTAATGCGTGGCCACCTTGCCGTTGATGTATATCTTACCGTCTTTAACAGCCAAATCATTGCCTTCATATTGATGGATGATTTTGTCATACAGCACGATATTCTGCGTATCCAGCGCCACGGTCATTCCTTTGGCAGGCACTACCAACGGACCGAAATTGTCCTTATTCCATTGGTAATTCGGAGAATGCGGGAAAATGGACGGGTCAAACACACCGGGTTTGTCCTCGATAACCTGAACCGTATAACCCATCTTCTCAATTTTGGACTTCTGCGCCGCATTCAAGCGGAAAACATACGCATAGGCATCCACCTTCTGGGCATCTTCCTCATTGATATCCAACTCTTTACGTTTTTTCAGGGAAAGTTGCATGCCCGTAGGATGCGTAACATAGTAGGAATATTGCAGACGGTTGGGGTTGTTTGCTGGTTTGCCGTTTATATACACTTGCTTGCCCACGATCTTCAGTTCGTCGCCCGCCACAGCAATACAGCGTTTGACATAATTCTCGCGTTTGTCCACAGGGCGTGCCACCACTTTGTACTCTTTCATCACCACATCACGGCCTTTCCCCGGATAATAGGGTCCCGGATATTTCTGCTGCATCATCGCGATGGTTTCCGGACTGTAGCGGTAATAGTTGTTCTCTTTCTCCTCCGGCAGAGCATTCGGGTTGAACATGGCCTCGTACTCACGCACAATGGCATAGTAACTTTCCGCCTGACGCTCCATCGCGACCGTGTCGCCGTCAGGATAATTGAAAACGACCACATCGTTGTTGCGAATCGGTTTGAGGGCCTTGGAACGGATATAGGGCAGTTTAATGATCTCGCTGTAGGATTTCGCATACTTGGTCAGCGGCATCTTGTTGTGCACAAACGGAACGGCAATCGGCGTGTTGGGCACGCGCACGCCATAAGCGATTTTGCTCACCGACAGGAAATCACCCACCATCAAGGAGCTTTCCATGGAGGATGTCGGTATCTTGTACAGTTCAAACCAACAGGTGCGGATGATATAGGCGGCGGCCACCGCAAAGATCAGCGCGTCAATCCACGATTGTGCGCTGGTTTTCTTTATTTTCGGCAACTCATCCCTATGCAAGAACTTCTCTCGCGGCGCAAATCCCAAATAGGGCATGTAGAACATGAAAAAGAGGGTGCCGAGAATCAAGGCGGCATACCCGTATTTGTTGAACTGATGAATGGTCTCCCAGATCATGTAAAAGAACATGAAAATACCCAAATATGGAATCAGGAAGATGAGGAACCACCACCACGGGCGTTCAATGACTTGGCGAACCCACAACCAAATATTGTAAAATGGTATAAGCGATTTCCACGGAGCCAGGCCCGCCTTTTTGAATATTCCCCAAAGGCCGATTTGCCACCCAAGGAAGATAAACGCCAAAATGATAATTAATGCTGTGGTGGAGATTGTCATATTTTTATAAAGTTTGTAAGGTTTCTAAAGTTTGTAATTTATAAGGTTGAAGGTAAGGGGAAGGAGTTAGTCCATATCATAGTTTATTGTCCATTGTTCAGTTCCAGGGCAATGCGTTGGAAGTCGAAGATGCCGGAGTGACGGGTAAGCCAGATGGCGGCTTTGATGGCGCCTCTGGCAAAGCCCTTGCGGTTATGCGCAGTGTGTGTTATGGTAATCTCATCTTCTGGAGAATCCCAATGAATGGTATGGATGCCCGGCACAGTCCCCTCCCTATGCGCTTGGATGGGAAGAACATCATCCGCAGCAGAACTGCCATTCAGTTCCCACAGTGAATAGCGTTTCACAAGCTGGAGCAGATCTTCGGCAAGACGGATAGCCGTGCCGCTGGGCGCGTCCTTTTTCTCGGTATGGTGCGTTTCCTCAACCCAAGCCGTGTATTGGGATTGTGGTTCCATCAACATGGCAAGGTCCTTATTGAGTTGCATGAACAGGTTGGCGCCTATGCTGAAATTGGACCCGTAAACCAATGAAGCGCAGTGTCTCTCACAATATTCCCGCACTTCATCATAATGGTCCAACCAACCTGTTGTGCCCACCACTATAGGGATATGATTCTCAAAAGCACGGAACATATTCGCCACAACGACAGAAGGCATGGAGAAATCTATGGCCACATCCGATTTGCGGAATGCATCCATTTTATGTTTCCAATCATCCTCGTTGTCTATGATAACCGAAATCTCGTGTTTGTCCTGAAGCAAAAGTTCCTCCACGAGTTTTCCCATCTTGCCATATCCTAATATTGCGAATTTCATATTATTTCCATTTAAAATTTAAGGTAATGCCATAAGCGGGACGCATGTTCGCCATCGTAGGGCTGATCAAATTCGGTGAAAGACGCAGCGACAGATCGTCTGAGATGTCAAAATCGTAAAAATGGGCGTCCACCATCGCGTCGATAATATTCAGCGCATAAAAGATGGCGGTGACGCCGATGGCGATTTCCATATACCGCTGGTTCCTGTTTTTCAACTCAATGATATTCTCATCATTCTTGTCGGCAAGACTTGGTATCAGCAATGCCTCATTGCCTTCCGTATGGCGATTGATATACTCGTTACGGTACATGATCATCTTGTCGGCCGAATAGTAGATGAAATACGAGGAAGCGCCTATAAGACCATACACTATGGGAAGTTTCCAGTATTTCTTGTTGTAGATTTGGCCACCCCCGGGAATGATCGACAAGAGCATGGCGGTGGTAGGACTGTGTTTGGACACTTTGACGGTATCCGCTTTGCCTTTATGCGCCGCATCAACAACAACAGAATCCTGCTGGGCCCACAATGGGTTACCCGACAGGATAATACTGAATAAAATAAGTGTAAAAATCCGGCAGTTCATGTTCTTGTTACTACAAAAAACAAACGAAAGAAACTGCGGATTATTGCAAGATTTGGATGATTCTTTTCAATTCTTCATCGGAGTTGAACGGAATCGTCAGAGAGCCCTTTCCAGAGATGTCCTTGCGGATATTAACTTTAGTTTTGAGTTTCTTGGACAAATCCGACTGGAAGTTGCGCACTTCGTCCGACAGGGTGATTTTCACTTTTGTCTTGGGAGTTTTGGACTCAGACAACAGTTTTTTCACAAGGGATTCTGTTTGTCGTACCGAAAGCGCCTCATTCTCAATCTGTTTGACAATTTTCTGCTGCAGTTGCTCGTCTTCCACGGGTACGATAGCGCGTGCATGCGCCATCGAGATGCGGTTGTCGCGGACTGCCACCTGCGCATCGGTGGAGAGCTTGAGCAGTCGCAGGTAATTGGAAATCGTACTGAGGTTTTTGCCCACTTTACTGGCGATATCCGTTTGCGAAAGGTTGCACTCTTCCATCAGCATCTGATAGCTCAAGGCGATTTCAATGGCATTCAGGTCGGAGCGTTGGATATTCTCCACAAGAGCCATTTGCACGGTCTGCACATCGTCCGCCGTACGCACAAATGCGGGTATCTCGGTCAGTCCGGCGAGTTTCGCCGCGCGGAACCGGCGTTCACCGGAGATGAGCTGGTACTTGCCATTCTCAACGGGGCGCACCGTCACCGGTTGTATCAGGCCGTAGGTCTTGATAGACTGGGCGAGTTCCTGAAGCTCCTCCTCATCAAACTTGGTTCTGGGCTGATAGGGGTTCGCCTCGATGGATTCCAGTTTGATAAAACTGTTGCTTCCCACCGTATGATGGGATTGCGGATTGGCAGAGGGTATCTTCACCCCACCCAAGATGGCATCCAGGCCCCTTCCAAGGGGTTTATCGTTTTTAGCACTCATACTCTTCTCTTTTTAAATGGTGTAACCGTTCTTCAGCAGAAATTCCTTGGCCAGGTTCAGGTAGTTGGTGTTTCCGCGCGACTGCACATCATACAGCACGATAGGTTTGCCGAAACTCGGGGCCTCGCTCAATCGTACATTTCTGGAAATCACGGTGTTGAACACGATATCCTTGCAATGGAGTTTCACATCTTCCACCACGGCGTTGGATGACTTGTAGCGGGATGTGTACATGGTCAGCAGGATACCCTCAATTGCCAGTTCCGGGTTCATGTTGGACTGTACGAGACGCACGGTGTTCAGCAGTTTGCCGAGGCCTTCCAAGGCGAAATACTCGCACTGCACGGGAATGAGCACTGAGTCGGCGGCCACCAGAGAGTTCAGTGTGATAAGTCCGAGCGAGGGGGCGCAATCGATAAAGATGAAGTCGTAGTCATTCTTCAGCGTGTAGATGGCATCTTTCATGCGGTACTCACGGCGGTCGAAAGCAATCATCTCAATCTCGGCGCCTACCAGGTCAATGGTGGCGGGCAGCAGGTCCATGTGCGGGATTTTGGTCGGCACAATGGCCTCTTGAGGCATGCGGTTGCCGATCATACAGTCGTAAATGCTGCACGCGTCATCCACCTGCTCATAGCCCACGCCGCTGGAAGCGTTGGCCTGCGGGTCGGCATCGATGAGAAGGACCTTGAAGTCAAGCACCGCCAATGATGCGGCCAGATTGACGGCAGTCGTGGTCTTCCCCACTCCTCCCTTCTGGTTAACAATTGCGACTATCTTGCCCATTATGCGCGGTCTAAATCTTCGAAACTGACATCAATTTTACCATCATCACCGAAGTTGTCGTTCTCGGGTTCGAACATCGTGTCTTCTGGAACCTTGCCGGTACGGATGAAATCAATAACTCCACTCAAAGCGTTCTGGAATTTATCAAAATCTTCTTTATAGAGGAACACTTTATGCTTCTCATAGAAAAATGTACCCGTTTCAGCATTAAATTTGCGTTTGCTTTCGGTAATGGTCAAATACAACTCTTCCGTCTTCGTACTTTTCACATCGAAAAAGTAAGTTCTTTTACCGGCTTTTACAGCTCTCGATAAAACTTCATTCTTGTCTTGATTTTCCATAATCTTTAATATTTTTTAGGTTGGGACACACGGATGTGCGTCTTTACAATTTATTTGCGTTTTTGTTGCTGCTGTTTCATCATTTGGGCCTGCTGCTTCTGCATCTCTTCCATTTTCAGCTGCCATTTTGACTTCTTCACCGGTTTCCTCATGTTCTCCTGCATCTTGGCGCGAAGTTTGTCCTCATTAACGGCCATGCGGAAGATGAACATCTGCAGGAAGGTGACGAGGTTGAACAACAGGTAGTAATAGGTCAATGCGGATGCGAAATTGTTGAACATGAAGAGGAACATGATCGGCATCATGTACATCATGATGTTCATCATCCGCTGCTGGTCCTTATTGCCTTGCGTAGGGCTCATCAACTTGTTGTTCAGCCAGGTATAGACAATCGTGGCGATGGTCATGAGAATGGTGAACAAGCTCATGTGGTCGCCATAAAGCGGCACATTGAAACCGAAATCCCAGATGGAGTCATAGGTTGACAGGTCTTCCGCCCAGAGGAACGATTGCTGGCGCAACTCATAAGCGGCCGGGAAGAACCGGTACATGGCGATAAGGATCGGCATCTGGAGCAACATGGGCACACAACCGCCAGCGGGACTCACGCCCGCACTGCGGTACAGGTTCATGGTGGCCTGCTGTTTCTTCATCATGTCCTCATCCTTCGGATAACGGGCGTTAATGGCCTCGATTTCCGGTTTCAGGGCACGCATCTTGGCCGATGACATATATGTCTTGTAACTGACCGGAAGCACCACAATCTTGATGAAAATGGTGAGTATCAGAATGATAAGACCGTAACTCAAACCGTATGCCTCCAACCAGTTGAACACCGGAATAATGACAAAGCGGTTCACCCAGTGCAACAGGAAGAAGCCCCATCCCAGCGGCACCTGACGCTCCAGTTTCATACCATAAGTCTTCAGTAACTTGTACTGGTTGGGACCCACATACATGGACATGCCGAAGTCGCCCTTATTGAGGTCTTTGATCTCAAAGTCGAGTTCCGCATTGCAGTTTTTCAAAACCGACTGTTCCGATTTGTCGGGAATATTCACCGACAGGGTTCCTGACTGGAACGGCTCGTCATCCACAATCAGACAAGTGGTGAAGAACTGCTGTTTGAAAGACACCCATTTCAGCGGAGAAGTGAAATCCTTCTTATCATCCTTGCGCTCATCCAAATTATCCACCTCATTCACATTGTCCATATAATAGACAGATGTGATGTTCTTCTCATACTCATAGTTTTTCTCCACGCATTCCGGCTGGGCATTCCAAACCAGCGTATAATCATGCTTATTGGCATAGAGATAATCCTCCATGTTCACAAAACGGATCTTGAATCCGAAACGGTAATCCTCGTTGCTGAACGAATAGGCGTATTCGATGTAGGAGGCGTTGTCCAGCATGTCGCACTCCACTGCCTCACCCTTATAATTGGGGTAAAGGCGGAGAATAAGCGTATTGTTTTTCCCGTCCACCTTCAATGTGTCTTCGGTGTCGGAAATGAAATAACAGTCTTTGGTGGAGATTTCCGTCTGGTCACGGAGCATGAGGCCGATACTCATCTCATTGGTGCCGTCGGCAAAGAGCTCAAGCGGTTGTTTGGTTTCCCCTTTGGGTGTGTAGCGGTACACATCTTTCAGTATGGTGCTCTTCAGGCAGCCGCCCTTTTTGCCGAAGCGGTAAATCGCCTTATCGGTTTCCACCACATAATCATCCTCATTGGAAACCTGCGGGTTTGAAAATACTTGTGCGGGGGATTTTGTTTCCTTCACAGCTGTCGTGTCCGTTTGGGCAACCGTGTCGGCCAAAGAAAGGGTTTCTTGTTCTTGTTTTTGGTTGGCAGCTTGCTCTGCCATCGTCTTCTCTTGCTCTTCTCTAATCTTCTGGTTTCTGTGGGTTTGATAGAAACTGAACCCCATGAACAGTCCAAAAATCAAAAGCAATCCAATTACAGTATTCTTATCCATGTTTTGATTTTTAATTGGCGGCAAAAATACGAAAAAAAAATGTAGGATGTCCTACATTTTTTTACTTTTTCTCCAATACGCATCGGCAGTGGCCTCATCGCCTTTCAAGTGATAAGCGTCACCCAACGCTTTGTTGACCAGCGCCTTTTTGTCGGACTCATACGAGAGGGCAAGCGCCTGTTTGAGGTAGTCAATGGCCTTGTCGGCATTCTTTTCCTGCAGGTATGCCAAACCGAGTTGGTACAGGACGGCTGCGTTTTGAGGGAACAGTTCCTGGACTTCCTCCTCATACTGCAGCATTTTATTGTACTGGTTCAATTTGGATATCACATAGAAGTAGTCCTCCCACAAAGCGAAAGAGGTGTTGTCCAGTTTCAGTGCCTGGTCATACAGGGGCAGTGCTTCGGCGTAACGCTGCACCATCACATTCAAGCGCGCCTTACACACATATCCTTCCGACTCCGTGGGATGCGTCTGGATGAGGGTTTCCGCCATATTGGCCGCCCGTTGGATGTCAGACTGGCTCTTGGAGCGCACCGCCGCTGCCATGCAGCTGCGCATATAGGGTTGTTTCTCACTTATAGGGACTTCCGGATTGTTAAACACACGGGCTATACACTCCATCACCTTTTCCGGCTGGTGTTTCTGTTCCCAGTAGGAAGCCAACGCCATGTTCAACTGCGGATCTGCAGGTGTGATTTCAAGCGCCTTGACATAATAATCATACGCTTTGTCGAGCATATTGTTGCTTTGGTAGATGATACCGGCCTGGATATAATAGTCGGCGTTGTGCGGATATTTGGCGATAAGCGCGTCGTACTCTCCCACCGCCGATTTCACATCGTTAATATAGAGCCACAACGAGGCCTTCACGCGCGTGATTTCATCGTTGGTGCCCATTATCTGCTCCATTCTGTTGTAGGTTTCAATCACCTTCTGGGTTTTCTGAAGGTTCAGATAACATTCGGCGAGCGCATAGAGGTAATATTCATTATTCTTTACCTCTTTACATATCTGCTCCCACAGTTTCGCGGCCGCCGCATCATCCCCCATGGTGGAGAGCAGTTTCGCCATGTTCACCTTGTACCACACATTTTTCTTATCCAACTTCATGGCCTGCTGCAATGCCATTTTGGCATCGGCATAATTCTTCTGGTCCATATAGATTTTGGAGAGCATGAAGTAGGACGGGTCGTGTTTGGGATTATCCAGCAATATCCCATTAAACACTTTAAGTGCTTCGGGATTATGACCTGAATAATAAGACTTTAGGCCTGAAGTGAAATCCACCGAAACCTTGCGCGCGCTCACAGCAGGAGCGTCGGTTTTGGCCACATTACGCGTCTTCTTGGGGGGCTGGCCAAAAACAAGGGCACTCAACACAAGCAAGACGACCAGAGTGATGTATTTACGCATAGCAACAAATTTCATTATCGGTTTTGATAACTGCGAAAAACGGTTTTTATTGTGATGTTGGGCAGAGGCGCCACTTTTGACATGTTGGAAAATCAATTTCCGGTATGGCCGAAGCCGCCGGCGCCACGCTCGGTTTGGGAAAGGTCGTCCACGGACTCCACCTCCTGCCACTGCATCTGCTGGAACCGTGACACAACCATCTGGGCGATGCGCTCACCGGGTTGGATTTCAAAGGGTTCCTGCGACAGGTTGATGAGGAGCACCTTGACCTCGCCACGATAGTCAGCATCGATGGTGCCCGGGCTGTTGAGCACAGTGATGCCGTGTTTCACAGCCAAACCGCTGCGGGGGCGCACCTGCGCCTCACAATCTTCCGGCAATTCTATAAAAAGGCCCGTCGGGATGAGTTTGCGCTCGCCGGGTTGGAGCACCACACTTCCGTCCAAATCAGCGCGCAAATCCATGCCTGAAGCGTAACGCGATTCATAGGCAGGAAGCGCATTGGCGGACTTGTTGAAAACTTTGCAGATTCTATTTTCCATAATCGTTCTTTCTTAGGGCGGCAAAAGTACAAAAAATTGTATCTTTGCAAACTTTTTATTACAATAATAAATTATACATAATATGAAGAAATCTTTACTTTTGATCTTAGCCATTCTGCTGGCAGTAAGCATGGGTTTTGCACAGGACAATGCCACCGGGAAAGGCAAAAACAAAAAGCAAAAAGGCACGGTCACGGATACCACCGCCAAATACAGCGGCTATTCGCAGAACGACGACAACACCTCTGCCAACATCAGTGAAGGACAGGATGATGAGAGCGAGAACGGCAGCGGAAACTATGTGCCCAGTCTGCTGCACTCCTCCCAAGATGTGTATGTCAACAACACCTCCTACACATTCAGCATTGCCTATTTCCGTTCCAGAGGATACGACAACAAGTATCAGGACATCTGCATGAACGGTTTCAGCATGAACAGCCGGGTCACGCAGCGTGCATCCTACTCGCAGTGGGGCGGTTTGAACCACATATTCCGCTATCCGGAAAACATCGTCAACATCAATCCCGCAAGTTTCACCTTCGGCAATGTGGGCGGCGCCTCCAACTACAACCTGCGCGCCAGCAACATCCGCCGGCAGCTCCGCGCCACCTACTCCCTCTCCAACCGCACATACTCCAACCGGTTTATGCTGACGGGCGGAACGGGCGTGATGAAAAACGGATGGTCGGTTGCGGGTTCCCTGTCGGCGCGTTTCGGCAATAACTTAGCTTATGTGGAAGGAACTTCCTACAACAGTTTCGCCGGTTTTCTGGCCGTGGAGAAGAAGTTCAACGCCGAGAACTGGCTCAACCTGTCGGCCTTCACCTCCTACACCTCGCGCGGCATGCAGTCAAACTCCGTGCAGGAGGTGTACGACCTGCTGAACGACCACTATTACAACGCCAACTGGGGCTGGTATCAGGGCAAGCAGCGCAACGCCCGCGTGCGCACTGTGTGCGAGCCGGTCATCCTGCTCACGCACACCTACGCGCCCACCAACAACAAACTCCAGATCAACACCACCCTCGGTTTCACCTTCGGACGCAGCAACACCACTTCCCTCAACTGGTACGATGTGGCCGACCCGCGCCCCGACTACTATCGCTATCTGCCCTCCTACCAAATCAACAACGGCGACACGAACTATTTTTACGGCAATATCTTCAACTACTGGGCCACCAACGACGAATCATACACCCAAATCAACTGGGACAAGATGTATGAGGTCAACCAACTGGCCGCCTACCAGGGCAAACGTGCCCAATACATGGTGGAGAACCGCATTTTCGACCATTTCCAGATGGGTGGCAGCTCCAACCTGACCTATTCGTTCAACGACCACATCAAACTGTACGCCGGTCTGGATGTGCGCGGCATGAAGCAGAAGAACTACAAGACCATCAACGACCTGCTGGGCGGTGCCTACTGGCTGGATGTGGACAAGTTCTCCGAGGGCGAATTCCCCGATGACTACAACATCCAATACAACGACCTGCTGCACAAGGACGACACATTGCATGAGGGCGATGTGTTCGGTTACAGCTACGACTACCACATTTACACCCAGCGCGCCTGGGCCACCGCCGTGTTCACCTATCCGCATCTCGATTTCCACTTCGGCGGTCAGATTGGCGGCACTGAATTCTGGCGTGTGGGCAACATGCAGAACGGCCGTTTCCAGAACGAGTCGCTCGGAAAATCCGAGACCGAGGGTTTTCTGGAAGGTGGCGGCAAATTGGGCCTCACCTACAAAATCAACGGACGCAATTACCTCGTGCTGAACGGCCAGGCGCAGTCCTTAGCGCCCAGCGCACTCAACGCATTCGTGGCCCCGCGTATCCGCAACAAACTGGTTGACAACCTGAAATGTGAGAAGATCTATGCCGGCGACCTCTCCTACATTCTCTCCTACCCTGCCATTAAAATGAGACTCACCGCATACTTCACGCAAATCATAGATAACACCCGCCTTATCAGTTTCTATCACGACGATTATGCCAGCATGGTCAACTATTCCATTTCCGGCATCGACCAACGCCACATGGGCATCGAGTTGGGCGCTGAAATCAAGTTGGGCAGCATGTTCTCCCTCATCCTCGCCGGCAACTATGGTGACTACCGCTACTCTGACCGCGCACAAGTGACCATGAATGCTGAAAACGGCACCGACTTTGAAGGCGAGTACCAGAGAACCGTGTATTGGAAGAACTACCATGTGGCCGGAACGCCGCAAGTGGCCGCCGCCGCTGGTCTCAAGTTCAACTACAACTACTGGTGGGTGAACATCAACGCCAATTATTTCGACAAGATTTACTGTGATTTGAATCCGGAGAGAAGAACCAGCACCGCTCGCGGCGCACTGGAGGAGAATTCCGAGCTCTACCATCTTGTGGCTGACCAAACCCGCCTGAAAGGCCAGTTCACCCTCGACCTGTCCGTCAGCAAGTCATGGCGCATCAAATACAAATACAACATCGGATTCAACGCCAGCGTCACCAACCTGCTCAACAACAAGAACCTGATTACCACCGCTTGGGAGCAGTACCGTTTCGACTACTCCAACTACAATGTGAACAAATTCGGCAACAAGTATTATTACGCATTCGGAACCACGTTCTATTTGGGTATAAATTTCTCAATGTAACAAACGAAAAAACATAAAACAATGAAATACAGACATTTGATTTTCACCGTTATAATCACAACCGTGCTGTTCGCCGGTTGTAAAATGGATCCGGATGTGGCGCCCATGCCCATCTACGAAGGAGAGGCCAACACCACCATTGCGGAGTTGCTCGCCATGCATGAGATCGGCTCATCCGACTCCTATGTCCACATTTCCGAAGATATCGATGACATCATCATCACCGGTATCGTCACCACTTCCGACGAACACGGCAACTGCTACAAATACATCAATATTGAGGATGAGACCGGAGCCATCCAAATCAAAATCAACAGTTCTACCCTTTACAACAAATACCGTCTTGGACAGCGCGTATTTGTAAAATGTAACGGTCTTGATTTGGGTGATTACCGCAAACTCCCCCAACTCGGTTTGTGGGCCAATGACCAAATGGAACCCATCCCTTCCGGCAAAGCCCATCTTTTCATCTTCAACCACGGTCCCCTACAGACAGTAGAGCCCACCATCACGCTGACTTCCATTCCCAATGCGGACGCTATTCCAGCAACCTATTACAACCGCTTGGTGAAGTTGGAGGGCACCACTTTTGTGGAGGGAGGTATCGCCACTTTCTGTGATCCCTACACCGCCACCAGCCATGACCTCAAGATGGCAGACGGTTCCACCATCACTATGCGCACCAGCAACTATGCTGACTTCTACAACGAGAAGTTGCCTACCGGCACCGGCAATGTATTTGGTATTCTTACGAGATACAACAACTATGTGCAGATTGTCATCCGCGACCTGAATGATGTGCAAGGTTTTGTGAACCCGGCATCCAGCCAGGACATCTTCACCGTGGACTACAACAACGCCTTCAACCAAGGCTGGATCAAGGTGACCAACGGAAGTGAATGGACGACTCTCGTTAACTCCAGTTTCGCAGGATTTATGATTAATGCCAACACGCAGACGAACAGCTGGCTCATCTCTCCTGAGATCAATCTGACCGGGACCACCGAGCCAATGCTTTCATTCAGTCACCGTGCGCCTAATGCCGGAAACAACGAGATGAAATGCTACTACACCACCAATTTCACGGGTGATGTGACCTCCACCACTTGGCATGAGATTCCGATTTCCAATTTCAGCAGCAATTTCATGGATGTCAACTTCAACATTCCCGAATCCGCTGTGAGTTCCACATTCAGAATCGCATACCAGTACAATGGTAGCAATTCCACATGGGCTGTCAAAAACATTAAAATATCCGCCACTGTCAACAAATAACGCATACGATTATGAAAAAGACATATATTTCCATTTTAGGCATTGTCCTGTTCAGCTTGATATTCGCATCCTGCAACCGCTGGGAAGAGCCCGAATTTGAGGTCCCGGTATATACAGGTCCTCCCGCAAACCATACAATCCAAGACATCAAGGCCAAACACACCTCGCTGGGTTCCGGCATGCAGGATTCCATCTGCAGTTGGGACGAACCCTTCATCGTGAAGGCGGTGGTGGTGAGTTCCGACCAAGGCGGAAACTGCTACAAGTACATGACCATTCAGGACGAGACGGGCGGCATTGAGATTTCCATCGACCGCACCGGACTCTATAACGAATACCCTGTGGGCCAGACCATCTATTTGGACTGCCGCGGACTCATCGTGGGTGATTACCACAACAAGTACCAGATTGGCTGGAAAGACAGGACTTCCGTGCAGCGTATCAATCAGGAAGCGCTCGACCGTTACATCCACAAGGACGGTCTTCCGGATCCTAACAATCCGATTATTGCCAAACCCATTGAAATCACAGGCAGCAGCCAGTTGACCACCGAGAACACCAATTGTCTGGTGCGCATCAACGGATGCCGCTTCGACAGCAAGTACATTGGCCAACCCTTGGCCACCAACGACCTCACCATGGACCGCGAGGTTTACATCAACGGGGCAACGGTGATCGTGCGCACCTCCAACTACGCCAATTTCCGCTCTACCATCATTGAGAACAAAGAGTATTGCCTATACGGTATTCTTTCTGTTTACAATGACGAATACCAGCTTACACTGAGGACGAAAGAGGACATTCAGGACGCCTTTAACACAAGTGACATTCTGATCCAGTCATTCACATTCGACAACAACTCTCTGACCACGGGCGGATGGAGCACCAACCCGAACAATAACGCATGGATGTTCCAAAGCTACCAAGGCGATGACTTCATGTTCCACAACAGCACCACCTCCAATTGTGACGACTGGCTGATTTCACCGCAGATTACGATCGCAGACTTGAACGGCAAGATATTGAAGATCAACCACCACAACAATGTGGAGGGCAGTCCTGCCACCTATTACCAGGTCTATTACTCCACCACCTACAATGGCGGAGAATTCAACGAGAGCGACTGGACCGCATTCAACCCGAATCTGAACAGTTATCCGAGCAACTTCGAGCTCAGCAACGCCCTTGACCTTTCCGTCATCAACAGCAGTAACTTCCGAATTGCCTTCCGCTACCGGAAGAATGGCAACATCAATGGTACGAGATGGTTCATCAAAGGGGCAAACATCTATCAGAAAGCGCGGTAATCGTTATCGCCTCTCATTCTCAACCACAACTTAAATTTGAAAGAACAAACTTTAAAACTTTAAAAACCTTATAAACTTTACAAACCAAACCCCACTACCCTATGACTAAACTTTGCTCTATAGAAGAAGCATTAGAAGACATCAAAGCCGGCAAATTCATTATCATGGTGGATGATGAGGACCGGGAAAACGAAGGTGATTTCATCATCGCCGCCGAGCACATAACACAGGAGAAGGTGAACTTCATGCTGCAATACGGACGCGGCGTGCTGTGCACCCCGATGACGCAGCAGCGTTGCGAGGATCTTGGACTGGAAATGCAGGTGAGCAACAACACTTCGCTGTTAGGCACGCCGTTCACGGTCACGGTGGACTTGTTGGAGCACGGTTGCACCACGGGTGTTTCCATGCACGACAGGGCTGCCACCATCAAAGCATTGGCGGATCCGACGATGAAGCCGCACAATTTCGGCCGTCCTGGGCATGTGAATCCCTTGCGCGCCCGCGACGGAGGCGTGCTCGTGCGCGCGGGGCACACGGAAGCCACGGTTGACATGTGCCGTCTCGCAGGCCTTACCCCTGTGGGCGCGCTCATCGAAATCATCAACCCCGACGGCACCATGGCCCGCATGCCACAGTTGCTGGAAGTGGCCGAGAAATTCAACATCAAAATCACCAGCATCGAGAAACTCATCGCCTACCGGCTGCAGAACGAGAAACTCATTCGGAAAGAGCAGGAAGTGAACCTGCCCACGCAATGGGGCACTTTCAGACTGATTGCCTACACCCAACTCAACAACGGCGCCACGCACTTGGCACTGAAAAAGGGGGATTGGAAAGAAGGCGAGCCCGTCATGGTGCGCGTGCACTCCTCGTGCGCCACGGGCGACATCTTCGGCTCCTGCAAGTGCGACTGCGGCGACCAGCTGCACCGCTCTATGCAGATGGTGGACCAGGCAGGACAGGGAATCATCCTATACATGAGCCAAGAGGGCCGTGGCATCGGACTGGTGAACAAGCTCCGCGCCTACCACCTGCAGGAACTGGGCCGCGACACGGTGGAAGCCAATCTTGAACTCGGATTCAAAGCCGACGAGCGCGACTATGGCATCGGTGCGCAGATTTTGCGTGACCTCGGAGCCACCAACATCCGCCTCATCACCAACAATCCCGCCAAACGAGTCGGACTGTCGGCACACGGCATCCAGATTCAGGATACGATTCCGATCATCATCGAGCCCAACGAGATCAACAAACGCTATCTCAAGACCAAACAAGACAAGATGGGACACAATCTTCATATTGAATAATCCTCATTCTCTTTCCGGTTATGAAACGAATATCCTGTATTCTCGCTATCATCACATCACTACTGATCCTCCCCCGCCTGAACGCCCAAAACGATTCTGTTCCGCTTCTTAGCACACTCCGCATGGAGGTTCGTGCGGATTTCGAGTATCATCACCTGATGACCTCCTCATCCGCCATGCCACTCACCCACAATGATGACACATACGGTTTCCACGGCCGTTATTTCAACATCCATGTCGGCGGCAATTTCACGAAGAGTCTATCCTACTATTTCCGCCAACGCATCGTGGCCAACCCTGGCAGCAACTCATTTTTTGACAACACCGACTTCCTGTATCTCAACTATCAAATCAACAAGAACTGGAGCGTGCGTGCCGGCAAAGAGGCCTTGGCAGTGGGCGGCTTCGAATACGACGCCCCGCCCATCGATGTGCTCTTCTGGTCATACTATTGGGACAATTTCTATTGCTTCCAGCTGGCCGCCGGAGTCAAGTTCCAAAGCAATGACGGGAAAAACGCCATTATCGCACAGGTGGGCAACTCACCCTATCTGCATTATGGCTCTCCTTTCAAGAACTCGCTGCTCAGTTACAACCTTTTCTGGAGTGGCGACTTTGGTCCCTTCCATACGCTGTACTCCTTCAACATGTTCCAGCGCGACAAACAGGGCCATTTCATGAATTACATCGCCTTGGGCAACAAGTTGGCCTTCGACCGCTGGGACATCTATGTGGACTTTATCCACCGGACCACTTCCCCCAAGCGGATCATGAAGGATTTCGGAGTTATCGCCTGCGCCAACTTCTACATCAACCCCTATTTCAACCTGTTCATAAAAGGCGCTTACGAGCAGAATCGTGACCAAGTTGAATACAACAACTTCCTGCAGACTGGTGAAATCTGGGACTGCTTGGCGCTTCCCGGACAGACATACACATACGGTGGACTCGGATTTGAATACCGCCCGAAGCGTTGCACCGACATCCGCATACACGGTTTTGTGGCTGATTTCGTGACCCAAAACCAGCAAAATGAAATTCAAACACCCGCTGGGAAAGAATATTGGGCCAACCATAATCTTACCGCCAATGTCGGTTTGTCTTGGTTTATAGATATAATGAAATACATCAATAAGAAAGTAAAATGAAAATACGGCGACGCAAAAACACTTTCGAATACGCGAAAGCCATCGAATCGGCTTTCAAAGGTTTGGAGAAACGGTTCAAACTCAAGAATCCGCTCTCTTTCACCAGCAAACGCTCCATTGAGGCAATCATTTTCCTCATAATATTCATTGGTTTTTTCTGGTTTCTTGCCCATAAGATGTCCTTGCCCATGATGCTGAACACCTTCATGCAGACCGCTTATCATCTGCTGCTGGAGACCGTGTTCTACATTATGGCCATCTGCGTTCTGATGGGTGCCATCAGCAAGTTGCTCGCGGAATTTGGTGTAGTTCGTCTTTTGGAGAACATCCTGCGGCCATTCATGAAACCGCTTTACAACCTACCAGGCGTGGCAGCCTTGGGTGCGGTGATGACCTTCCTCAGCGACAACCCCGCCATCATCACATTGTCGAAAGACAAGAATTTCAGCCGCTATTTCAAAAAATACCAACTCATCTCGCTCACCAATTTCGGCACCGCTTTCGGAATGGGATTGGTGGTGCTGGCGTTTATGACGGGACTTGGATTTGGCAAAGGTGCGTTGGTGGGCATTGTGGGCGCCATCATCGGCAGTATCATCTCCACCCGTCTGATGCAACATTTCACCTTAAAGTCTTATCCCGAACTCGACGCGCCCGTTTCCGAGGAGCAGGGCGACGAGCAGCAGATTTCCTTCAAGAGTGAGGGTACTGTGTTTATGCGATTCCTGAACTCCATTCTGGATGGCGGCAAAGACGGTGTAGGCATCGGCGTGGCTATCATTCCCGGCGTGCTGGTCATCTCCACATTGGTGATGATGATGACCTTTGGTCCCGACACTGCCACAGCGGCTTACACAGGTGCCGCATACGAAGGCGTGCCCATCATCACATGGTGTGCCGACAAGATTGATTTTGTCTTCAAATGGCTGTTCGGATTCACCAGTCCGGAGCTCATCTCCTTCCCCATCACGGCGTTGGGAGCGGTGGGCGCCGCGTTAGGTCTGGTTCCGCGCTTCGTGGCACAGGGAATCATCGACAGCAACACCATCGCCGTGTTCACGGCCATGGGCATGTGCTGGAGCGGTTATCTGAGCACACACACCGCCATGCTGGATTCCATGGGCTACCGCAAGCTCATCAGCAAGGCTATCGGAGCACACACCATCGGGGGCTTGTGCGCGGGCATCGCCGCTCACTGGCTCTTTGTGCTGATCTCCCTCATTTAATCTCATTTAATCTCATTTAATCTCATCCGATTTCCCATACTTTATCCAACGATTGTATTCCGTCAAAACCAGCAATCGTTATTGTTTCACTAATGGCTAATACTCAAAGAACACCCTTAAAAGACCGTCCGTTTCCGGACTACACGCACTCAGAAGAGATGCTGAACAGTGCCAGCCATCTGTTCGGTGCCCTATGTGCCATCGTCATGATGGTATTGGTTGTCCGCACCTCACTGGAGAAACATTCTGCCTGGAGTTTGGGGTGCGGAATCGTCTATGTCATTACGGTTTTCATCGCCATGCTGATGTCTGGGATATACCATGGTTTGCCCAAAGGAATGCCCAAGCAGGTCATGCGTGTGGTGGATCATTGCGACATTTTTTTCACCATAGCCGGCACATACACCCCCATCACCCTGTTGGGCATCTGTTCCATCAATCCCACATTGGGTTGGGTTATCTTCATCGCCGAATGGGTGCTGGCCATCATCGGTGCCACCCTGAATGCCATTGACCTGAAGAAATACGCCAAATTCTCCATGGCATGCTATCTAGGCATGGGCTGGTTTGTCATAATCGGGCTGCGCCCCACCATCATCTCCATGACTGTGCCGGGATTCATGTGGCTGTTGGCCGGAGGTGTCGCTTTTACTATCGGAGCCGTCTGGTATCTGATTGGAAAGAAAAAACGATACCGTCATTTTGTGTTCCATGTTTTTGTGCTGCTCGGTATTATCCTGCAGTTTGTATGCGTTTGGAAATATCTTCTATAAATATCTCTATCTTCAAATACAAAAAGAGGGTGACTAAAAAGTCCTTTACGACGTTTTTTTATTCGGACCCCTGATGGAGCGACTTCGCGAATATTGAAATCTCAGGGACTTGATTTTCCTTTTTAGTCACCCTCTTTTATTTTCCATGAACTGGCTTGTTTCAACAAGCCGTCGCAGTTTAGTTATGAATGCAGCGCACGGATTGGCCAAGAGTCTTGTTGATGGCACTTACACCCACATTCACATTCTGATGTGAGATATGGCGTCCCATGACCGATGAGCTATTCGATTCAGTAGCACTCCAGAAGTAAGTGGATGTGCCGAAGCCACTATATGTTCCGAGGAAACTTCCTGCCGGAACAGCGCTGAAACCTGTCGCATTATTGGAACTCAAATTATTACCCACCACGCAATCGGCGTTATAGGTATTCCAGAGAGTGGTTGCCGCGAGCGCTTTGGCAATGAATGCACTATCATTTGAACACAAATATTCGCTTTGACTGCTCACATAGTCCGTCAATTGGGTCCATTCCGCATCGCTCGGCACATGCCAACCGGCAGGGCATATTCCTTGCACGCCGCTCGGATTCACAGTACTGCTTGCACTGCCGTTCATGACCGCTGCCCAATTGTACAGATAACCGTAATTAGCAACATTCATACTGTTTCCAGACGGATAATAGCGATAGGGGGTTGCATTACTCAATGAGTTGCCCAATTCTATGCTGGCGCCGTTGGCATAGTGGGTGGTTTTAAGGTTCTCTTTCATCCAGCACTGAGTACCGATCTTCACCGTGTTATACACATTCCCGTCGTAATCGCTAACTGTAGGCATACCAGGACATGACTGTCCATCGGGCACAGAAGAAAGCGTAGTGAAGGTCACCTGGGAACCATAAGCGGTGCCAGCGCTGTTGGTGGCGTATGCGCGCACATAATAGGTCGTGGAAGCCGCCAAACCGGAAATGCTGCTGGTGAAGGCGCCAACGCCTGTGCCGTCGGTGGTATGGCTGTTGCTTACGGTAGGATTCTGGGAAGTGCTCCAGCACACGCCTCTTGCCGTCACGGTAGCACCGCCATCATCCACAACTGTACCGCCGCAAGAGGCGGAGAATGCCGCAATATCACTTACCGTACCCGTTGTTACAATTGGAACGGTTACGGTGATGGTACCACCGGAAGTGGTGTCCACCTCGGATGTGTCGTGACCGCTGATGCCCAACAGGGAATCCAGTTCGTGACGCATATCGTTCATTTGTTGTTGCATCTGACTAACCAATGCCGTAAGAGCGCAGAAATCCAAACCGTCGCATGCGTTATTGGTAATGTATCCCGCATCATTGGTGAATGCACTCACATTGGTGGGCACGGTGGGAATAGTGGGTTTATTGGTCAAATCGTTGTAATTGCCACTGAACAATTCGGGTTTGTTGGTCAAGGAATTGTAGTTGCCGTCAAAACCTGCGGGCAATTTCACATAACTGCCACCTGTCAGATAAATGGTGTCATTGCTGATGCTCAGCACTTGTTGTTCCGTATAGCTTGTAAGATAACCCGCATCATTGATAAATGCACTCACAACGGTGGGGATACCGGCGGCTTCTTGGACATCGAGGGTGGTCACATAGTTCATGTCGTTCGTGAACTGGCTTAAGTTTGTGGGAAACGCCGGCAGTTTCACGAAGCTTCCGCCTGTCAGGAACACGGTGTCGTTGCTGATGCTCAGCACCTGCTGTTCGACAAAGTTCGTCAGATAGCCCGCATCGTTCGTGAAGGCGCTCACATTTGTAGGCACGGTGGGGATTTGGGGTTGGTTGGTCAGGTCGTTGTAGTCGCCACTGAAACCGTTGCCCGCCTCTTTCGCATACAGCGCATACGGCACGCTCATAAGTTGTTGGGTTGACTCGATGGAGTAATTGGAGCCGCCGTTCGGATCAATTTCGGTCTTCAGGAAATAAGGGCCGCTGCCCCACTCCACCTGGGTCATACTTCCGGTAGTAGCCGTACCGTCGCCAATTTGGATGGTCATAAGGCCATTGCCGTTGGTTGTGGTCTGGTGGGTCTCCACCATAACCGGGACTCCGTTAATGCTGCCCTGCAGGATGGAAACACGCACGCTTACTGACTGGTTTACAACCAGATGGTTGTCCGCATTACGCACCACGGCCTGGTAACTGAACATTTCAGGTGCTTGCGCCAAAAGAGCGCTCACGCCTAAAAACATTACGCATAAAAATGTAAATAACTTTTTCATAATGAATATATTTTTTAGGTTAACATTATATTCTTATGTAAATTATGCCACAAAAATAATAAAAGTTATGAAATGATACAATTTCAGATAAAATAAAAAAGCGGGTCATATTAACCCGCTCGTTTTCTCATTTTCAAATCTTTAGTGCCTTGATAAGTCACATCCGAACAAATTAGTACTCGTCCTCGTGGAAGAAAAAGTCTTCTTTTGACGGATAATCAGGCCATAAATCTTCTATTGAATCGTAGGATTCACCTTCGTCATCAATCTCCTGAAGATTCTCAATAACCTCCATGGGAGCACCTGAGCGGATAGCATAGTCCAACAATTCCTCTTTGGTAGCCGGCCAGGGAGCATCCTCCAATTTTGTCGCTAATTCTAACGTCCAATACATAACTTTTTTGTCTTAGATTATCTTATATTTAATGGGCGGCAAAAGTAAAACAAATAATATAAAAAAACAACTTTTTCTATAATTTTATCTTATTGATTATAAGACAGTTTCATTAACACCATATTTTTTATGACAAAAACGGGCCAAGGTAAAGAAAAAATCAGACAGGCGATTCAGCAATTTCATCGGCATTTCGTAGATGTTGTTTTCCTCATAAAGGGCAGCCACTTCGCGTTCCGCACGGCGGCATATGGTACGGCACAGGTGCGCCCGCGCAATGGTCTCGTTACCTTGCGGCAGGATGAACCCACGGAATGGAGGAAGGTCTGCTGTCATCTCATCAATCTTCTCTTCCACTTTTGAAATGAACGCTTGAATGTCCGAATTCTTCCAATATTTCTCCCATTTTTCCGTCGGCGTGGCCAACATTCCACCCAGCAAAAACAGTTGCCGCTGGATCTCCGTCAGCATCTCATCCGGCTCAACCGCAATCAGGGAACCAATAAAAGAATTCAGTTCATCCACTGTGCCATAGGCATTTAGCAGTTGGTTCGTCTTGCTGACTCGTGTTCCGTCAACCAAAGAAGTGGTTCCTTTGTCACCTGTTTTGGTATAAATTTTCATATTAATTTTTTTTTTTGCAAAAATACAAAAAAAGTGTATTTTTGCACCCGCAAAAGCAAGGATAATGTCTCCTTAGCTCAGTTGGTAGAGCAATTGACTCTTAATCAATGGGTCCAGGGTTCGAGTCCCTGAGGGGACACTGAAAGACGGAACGAATTTCGCTCCGTCTTTTTATTTTTCCCAGCATCACTTTCCCTGCCATCTTTCCCTTACGCGCAGAACACCCGCTTTCAGCACGAATAAGATATTACTCTATAAAAAAACAATATTATATATTATTTTTCGGGGTGAATCTTTTTTTTATTATTTTTGCGCTTTTAAAAAACTAAAATTTTTCACATATTTTTTAACATTAACACACACCCCTATGAAGAAAGCATTACTATTTTCTATGCTTATTGTGGCATGCTACGGATTATTCGCGCAGCATACCATTCAGGTTGTTCTGAAAACAGACCGGTACGGAACCGAAACCACATGGTCTGTTGTTGATAAGACTACCAATACCACACTTGCCTCTGGTGGCCCTTACAACGACCTCAATTCAAACACCTTTCAAGAACAGAACATTCCGCCCATTGAAGTAGATGGTACGGGATGCTATTGTTTCATCATCAACGACAGCTATGGCGATGGTATTTGTTGCAATTACGGCAATGGTTCCTATTCTGTCTTATACGACAGCGTAGAAATGGGAAGCGGCGGTGCCAGTTTCACGCAAAACATCCATTTCCTAAACCCCACCTCTTCTTCTTGTCCTACAAATGAGTTCGCAATCTCTTCTTTGGATGTTTATTACTATCAGAGTTTGAACCAGGCATTCCAAGTTAAGGGAACGGTTGTCAACAATGGTGTAAATACCATTACTTCATATCAAGTTAGATACAAACTCGACACCAACGAGTGGTCCACAATCTACAATGTATCCTGCAATTTAGCCGCTTCTCAATCCCACAATTTCACACACGATGTGCCCGCCACTTTTGCCTCGACAGGACACCACACTTTGTTTGTAGAAGTCCTCAATCCCAACGACACTACCGACATCATCGATGACGACACCACCTCAATGGATATCATCATCAATGAAAATTCCGTTCCCAGAAAACCTCTTCTGGAGCATTTTTCCACTATGCGATGCCCGAACTGTCCTCCTGCTCACACCAACATTCACAACTGGCTCAGTTCCCGTCCCGATATTATACATTTGATTCACCACTGCGGTTACTACACCGATGTTTACACGGTTTCTGAAAGCCAGGCCTTGATGCCGTTCTACAATGACGGAGGTGCCACATACGCCCCTGCCGTCATGATCGACCGTCGTCACATGACCGATGATCCCGGCCCCATTTTCTTCCCGTCATCACAAAACAATTACACGACTAATCTATTAGACCAAGCGCTTGCCACCCCTGCATACATTACGGTAAACATGGAAGGCACCTACGATCCGCACATACGCACTATCCAATTGACTGTATCTGGTCAGTTGGTGGGTGAAATTTTTGAGACTTCCCCCAGACTTACAGTTTATATTATGGAAGACGGTCTTCAGAATTCCCAAGCGGGCGCTTCTGGCACCTACACTCATGACTGTGTGATGCGCGATGCCATCAGCGGCGGCGGTGCATGGGGCGATGCCAATGTAATCAGCACTACTGTTGGTTCCACCTATTCCAAAACCTACACCTACAAGTTGAACGACAGTTGGAATGCGGATAACCTTACCTTAATCGCATTTGTCAACAATCACGATGCAAACGACATTAACAACCGTGCCATCCTGAACGCCAATTCAATGAAAGTGTCTGATTTGGCTGCTGGCATTAACGAAAATAACGAAAGTCACTCCGTGATTTACCCCAACCCTGCCACCGACGTGCTGAACATTCTTTCCGAGAAAGAAATTCGCAACATTGAGATTTACAATGTTGAAGGCCAATTGGTCAAATTCATCTCCGACAATGTTAACAGCATTGGCATCAGCGATTTGAACAATGGTGTCTATTTCGTGAAAATCCACACGGAGAACGGAACCGCGACACACAAGTTCATCAAGAAATAAGCATATTTAACTGCTAAATTACCAAAATCGAGTAACTTGCCAAGGCAGGTTACTCGATTTTTTTTAATCGCGGAGACAACGGACCGACCTCGCCCAAACACTCGTTGACCAGTATATGGCGTCTTCGACGGTGTCGTCGAAATAGACAAAATCCAACATGTAACCTCTTGGATAGTCATCGGGAACGAAGATGATGCTGGAAGTCCAAAAGAGCGCTTCCGTTCCCGGCGGGATGACGGTGTTCCCCAATCCGGCGGGTTTCATGGAGAAACCGGTGGCATTGTTGGATGACAGTTCGTTCCCGATAGTGCAGGATTCGTTGAAATAGTTCCACAAACCGTCAAAGGCCAATGCCTTGGCAATCTTGTTCGGATTCCCGTTGCAATGATAAGCCGGGGTGCCGCTGACATATGAAAAAAGATTCTGCCACTCCTGAAGACTGGGCAGATGCCAACCATCGGGACAAACACCTTGAATCAAAATATGCAGACTATCAGGAAGATACTCACAATTTACAGCCGCAGGAAGATTGTACAGCCGCCCGTAAACGTTGGTATCGCCGCTGGTCCAATAACTCGGGGTGACGAAATTGTTGGCCACCTGGGTTTGGAGGAGAATTTCCGTTCCGTCAGCAAAGTGCCTGGTCTTCAGATTCTCCCGCATCCAGCATTGCGAACCAAGCTGCACGGTTTCATAAATATTTCCATCATAGTCGGTTACAGAGGGTGGACAAGAGTGGTCGGAAGCCAAGATAAAGGTCTTGTCCGCCCCATACGTAACACCCGCCTCATTCACGGCGTATGCCCTATAGTGATAGGTGATATCCGGTGAAAGGCCGGTGAGCGTGTCAAGAAATGTCCCTACATTGGGAGATCCTGAAGTATGCGGGTCATTGAGAGTGGGATTCGGCAAAGTGCTCCAACAGAATCCTCTTGCACTGAGTGCCGCATTGCCGGAATCCGTAACCTCGCCGACGCAAACCGCAGTGTTACTGCCTTTTACGCTAACACCTAGGGTTATTACCCCAGGGAATGTCAGCTCGGCAGGTTGGAAATCGTATTCATAACCAACGATGACGGAATCATCCCGAAGCCTCAACTCACACTCCGTCAGAAAGCCGTTCTCAATCGTATAAGGGTTCCCGTTGATAAGAGTAATGGTCCACAGCCCGTTCATCGGACAACCTACCAAATTGCTGAATGAAACATGCGGATGATAGACTTGGGTCATGTCGGCAACATGGGTGGAATCCACATACTGTGAAGTAATGGAACTATAGGGGTTGTTGCTGGTAATGAGGTTGTTATAATCCGTCACATAACCGTTTCCGCCAGCATATTGATAGCCTTGGGTGGTATTGTCAGACCAGCAGTAGTTCCAGCATGTCCCGATAATGTTGGAATCCGGATCGCAAAAGTTGCTGAAACCATCCGGACGGGACCAACCGAAATGGGGATCGGCCCCGCCCATTATCGGCCATCCTTGTTCGGATGTGGGAATCTGGGAATAACAACCGCTGTTGCTCTGGTACTTGGTCTTGAGAATGCTTGCGCTGAGTCCGTTCGGGCAAGTCAGGTTTATCCAAAGGTCGCTCACATCGCTTTGTTCCATCTTCAACCGGACGAAATAGATGTCTTCGGCACCCTGCACGAAATCGCCATTCGGGAATCCCGTCACCAAGAAAGATTTGGAGACACCGCATCCGCCATTGCACTCCACCCCGATGGGTATGAACAGCGCGGAGGTGTCAACATACCGGTTTTCGTGGTAAGTCGGCTTCCAAAGGTGAAATTGCAGCACGATATCCTCATTCAAATTATACTGAAACTGACGAATCGAATCGCTACACACAAACACACTATCTATCAACACATACCCCACATACAGCATGTCGTCGCCTGGCTCGAAAGGAAAATCCGGATCTGACATCTGCGCTTTCAGGGAGACAGTGTGAGGGAAATCGGAACTGATGTGACGGATGCCCGAAAAAGAGCCGCCGGTATTCACCATCTTGATGCTTGCCTTGTCACGACTCGTCGCGACGGTGAGCAAATAAGTCTGCGGCTTCTGGAGCATGACGCGGAATGTGTGCGAACCGGGTGACAACTTTTGCGAGAAGTGGGCAATCTGTCGTCCTGACAGCTCATAAACCACCACATTCACCTGATCCTCGTAAGGGAGATTCAGGGTAAACTCTGTAATCCCGTTGAAAGGATTCGGGACATTTTGACACAAATGGAAGGATTTTTCAAGGTCATACGAGGGAACTCCCACCTCCGATATGACCCAAATGGTGTCCGGATAATAGAGCTGTTGCGTCCAACCACGGGTCAGGTTATGCAGCGTCACATGATGCAGTTGGGTATATTGCCCCAGATTGTCCTGTGCGGTAAAGCGGATGACGGATTGCGCCGACAACCCTGACACCAGTATCGCTAATATCACGAATAAGGAGATGAGGTTTTTCATAATCATACAAGGGACCTCTGTTGTTTGTCATTTTCGCGCCACACCCCCAGATCAGGCGAGGTCCGTTAAACAGAATCTGAAAATATGACGCTGCAAAATTAGCAACTTTATCTACATTTATGACACGAAAAAGCCAAAAGGTTGCACCCCTTTGATGAAAAAAGTGCTAATAATATACCCCCAGTTGTTTGGCAGTGTTCCAATCGATGGTCGGGTATTCCATGAAACCGTTGGCAGAACGTGGGTTACGGAGTACAGCATCTGTGGCGTCGATTTCCCAAAGAGTACCATCGTCCGAATAGGCAACTAGCATATCCTCACCGCCGTTGCGCAGGAAGAGCCATCCGTCGCCTTTTTTCTTGAAGAGATCGGGCCGGCACCAGCCATAGACGGTTGCCGAATCAGGAAAACATATCAGATTGTCCATCAGTTCATAAAGATGCTTTCGGGAGATACCGCAGGGGAAAGTGACGGCATAACGGTTCTCTCTAACCTGCCACAACAGGGGCAGATCGTCGCACAGTGTGTCGCATTCCACCTCCACATAATCGAAAAGGATTGCTTCCAATTGCTCAGGATTTGTTATGTTTTCCATGACAATGAGCGTTTCCGTGTCAATCGGGCACTTCAGCCGTTCTTCCCGTAGCGAAGCCTCCTCACGTGGTTTCTCCACTTTCGGGTCGTAGGTCATTTTCGCAACGGTTTCCCAGCCTTTCATCTTGGCGATTCGGTGCAGATCTGATTTGAGAGCGAAGTAAGTCCACCAAATGAGAAACAGGAAAAAGAGAACAGCCCTGCCGATGTTGTGGTTTTTGAAAAGGGAAAACGACATGGCAACGACAACCGCCGCTGCGATGATGGCGTAAAAAAAGAAATCGAGACGCCGTTGTGCCTTTTCCTGCGCCTCGAACGGCTGTTTCATCAGCCATCGGCGTTGGTCGTAATGTTTTTTCCTGTGGAGGGGCATTGGGATTGTTTTTGGACGGCAAAGGTAAAAAATTTCCGCATCTTTCCGCATTTCCGCAAATGTTTCCGCAACAAAATCACCTCCTCCCCCAATTATCCCGGTCCAGACTCCTGAAATTGATGGCCTCGCTCAGATGCCATGTCTCAATACGCTCGCTGCCGTCGAGGTCCGCAATGGTGCGGGCCACCTTGAGGATGCGGTCGTACGCGCGGGCGGACAACCCCAACCGGTCCATCGCGTTCTTCAAGATTTGTTGTCCCGCCTCATCTATCACACAGAACTGGCGCACCATCCGGCTGCTCATCTGCGCATTGCAGAACACCTTGGCATACTGTGCGAAACGCCGCTTCTGAATCTCACGCGCGGCCACCACCCTCTTGCGGATATCAGCGCTCTTCTCCGTAGGTTTGTTGCTGGCCAGCATTTCGTGAGAGACTGGGACCACCTCTACATGCAGATCGATTCGATCCATTAAAGGGCCCGACACCTTCCCCAAATAGTTCTGCACTTCGCCGGCCTTGCATGTGCAGGCAATGGTGGGATGGTTATAGTTGCCGCAAGGACAGGGATTCATGGCCGCCACGAACATGAAGGAGGCCGGAAACTCCACCGAATACTGTGAGCGCGAGATGGTTACACATCTGTCCTCCAGCGGCTGGCGCATCACCTCCAGCACCTGCCGCTTAAACTCGGGCAATTCGTCAAGAAAGAGCACGCCATTGTGAGCGAGACTGATCTCCCCTGGCTGCGGATGCGTGCCCCCACCCACCAGAGCAACATCCGAAATGGTATGATGGGGTGAACGGAACGGCCGTACCGCTATCAAAGAGGCATACCGGCTCATCTTGCCCGCCACGGAATGTATTTTGGTCGTCTCCAGGGCCTCTTCCAGCGTAAGCGGCGGCAAAATGGATGGTAAACGCTTGGCCAACATGGTTTTACCGGATCCAGGGGGACCGATCAAAATCACATTATGCCCTCCACTCGCCGCAATTTCCAATGCCCGCTTGATGTTTTCCTGGCCCTTCACATCGGAAAAGTCATACTCGTAACTGTTCAGGTTGCGGCGGAACTCGGACTCAATATCCACCCTCGTCGGCTCTATTGGCACATCTTTGTCAAAGTAATCAATCACCTGCTTGATGTCGTGCACTCCCAAGATGTCAATACCCTGCACGATGGCGGCCTCCCGCGCGTTCTGCTCCGGCAGGATAATCGCCTTCTTGCCCCGTTTCTTGGCCTCCAGCGCTATCGGCAAGGCACCCCGTATGGGCTGCAATGTGCCATCCAACGACAGTTCACCCATAATATAATAGTCCTGGATGCGCCCGGCACCCTTAATCTGCTCCGAAGCCGCCAAAATGGCCACCGCCAGCGTCAAATCAAATGCCGAACCCTCCTTGCGAATGTCTGCGGGAGCCATATTGACCACGATTTTACGCCCGGGCATACGATAATTATAATTCTTCAGCGCTGTCTCTATACGCTGCTGACTCTCTTTAATGGCACTGTCGGGCAGCCCCACCAAATGGAATCCGATACCGACATCCACACTTACTTCAACGGCAATATGTATCGCCGCAACGCCCATCAGGGCACATGAATAAGTTCTTACTAACATATCTTTCTGTCTTTTGCTTTCATGCCGCAAAGATAACACGGTTCCGCTTTCCTTATCATGCCTGCAACTTCCAAAAATGACGAAACACACGAAAACCATTCTTTTTTGGATAACCGCTAACATCTTTATTTTTGTTATTTTTGCAACATAAATATTCAGTTTTGATTGGTTTTGTTTGATTTTCCTATCTCATAAAAATAATGCGATTAGACAAATATCTTATAGAAAACGGATTCTTCCCATCACGGGAAAAGGCGCAAACCGCCATCAAACACAACACCGTGAAGGTGAACGGCAACATCGTCACCAAAGCGTCGATGGAAATCACAGAGAACATGCAGGTGGAGGTCATTGACCTATTCAACAAATATGTGAGCATGGGCGGGCTGAAACTGGAGAAAGCCGTCGAGGATTTTGAACTTGATTTCGCGGGAAAAACCGTATTGGACATCGGTTCCTCCACCGGCGGGTTCACCGACTGCGCCCTTCAATACGGGGCCGCACATGTGACCGCCGTGGATGTGGGCACCGACCAACTGGCCGAGAAACTGCGCATGGACCCACGGGTATGCTCCATCGAGAACAAGGATTTCCGTGAACTAACACCAACTGAAACACCCTACCCCACATACGATTTCATCGTTTCCGATGTCTCGTTCATTTCCCTGACTTATATTCTCCCCTACTGCCTGCAGTTTCTGAAACCGGACGGGAAAATGATGCTTCTGATAAAACCCCAGTTTGAGGCAGGACCTTCGTTTTTAGGACACAGTGGCATCGTCACAGACGAAAAGGGCTACAAAGTGGCCATCCAGAAGGTGGTGGGCGAAGCGCTGAACCAGCATTTCTATCTCAACGACCTGAGCATTTCCACGCTGTTCGAGATTCACAAGAATGTTGAATTCCTGGCCCTATTCAGCACGCACGACAACCGTTATAGCCTGGATCTGAACAAGATATGCGAGGAGGTGAAGGCCAAGAAGAAGGAATTGCGCAAATAACATGGGGTACAAGGGGGAAACGGGGAACGGGAACACGGTACACGGGAGAAATGGGTGAAGGAGGTACAGGAGGGGAACGGTACACGGTACATGGATAAACGGTGAAGGGTAACAAGGAATTATAATTACAACAATATGCAAGACAACAAGATACTAATAGATTTTTTGAAAGATCTGGTGGCGAACAACAACCGTGAGTGGTTCAAGGCCAATCGGGCGCGGTATGATGCGGCTTGGGAGCGGTTTCATCAACTGGTGGGCGACTTGATTTTGCAAGTTGGCCAATTTGACGAGAGCGTGGCATTTCTCACGCCGAAAGACTGTATCTACCGCATATACAGAGACATTCGATTCTCACAAGACAAAACACCATACAAAGGGCATTTCGGCGCTTACATCAACGCTGCGGGCAAGAAGTCCTTTTACGGGGGCTATTATCTGCAAATAGAACCGCACCAAGTGGTGCTGGCTATCGGCGTGTGGTGGCTGCCGCCCAAAGAGATGCGCGCCCTACGCCACGCCATCGTGGACCAAATCGATGTGTTTGAGAAGATTCTGGACGAACCGACATTCAAGAAACATTGCCCCGCCATCGGTTTTGGCACTGAACGATACAAGCGGATTCCAAACGGGTTTCCGAAGGATTTTCGCCGACCGGAGCTTCTGCTATGCAAAGATTTCACCTGCGCCTGCTACCTAAAACCATCCGAATTATATAAGCCCCAATGCGTCAAACACATGGCCGACATTTTTCATTGCATGAAACCATTCAATGATTTTCTGAAAGAAAATGTGCTGATCAATTTGGAAGAAATGGAAGAGATGAAGAATATCGTCAAGTTCTTTTAACGCTCATTCTCGCCCTCTTTCAATTCTTTCTGCGTGCGCCATAAAAACAGCAAACTGATGAAGGTGACCACCGAACAGGAGATCACCAACGGTACTGCGCCATGAATATCGGTGAATTTCATTTCATCGAGCTCCACACCGCGCCCTTGGAACGAAAAATCCACCAGGAGCGACAGGGCATTATGCAGGAAATGCGCCAGAACGGGCAGCCAAAGCGACCGGCTCCAGTAAAACAGATAACCCAAGTAGGCACCCAGCAACAGACGGGGAATGAGTCCGCTGAATTGGAAGTGTATCGCACTGAAAATCAGTGCTGTTATCCATATCGCCAGATGCGGTTTGCGACTCCATTTAGTCAAAAACGCCTGTATCGTGCCTTGGAACATGAACTCCTCGCCAATAGCAGGAATCAACGCCAGAACCAGAATGTTCAGCAACAGATTGGAGTATGAATGCCGAAATGTCAGCATTCTTGTTATGGTTTCCGCTTGCTCATCAAGGTTTGCCATCCAATGCTGCAACGCCCCTTCAGGCAGTTTTATGGCCTCATTCCACTGCGAAAGCAAGGCCACAATGGGCAGAATCACAATGGAGAGCAACAGGGTTACATTCACCAGCAAGTAATGCGGTTTGCGGTCGCCGTCGTTGTAGCGCAACCATTTCCGGTCGTGCGCGTACGCAAACATGAGCGCCGGAGCGAGGAACATGCCGATGGAAGAAAAAGCTTGCGTGATGCGCACAAATCCAGCAGGATCGGCGGCCTCATTCATGTTGTAGGTATGGTACACACCAAAGGCAATGAGAGAACCTAATCCGCTGAAAACGATTGTTCCCACCACTATGAAAAGCAGCAGGAACAATACTTGTAATCCTCTATTTTTTCCTTCAAAAAAAGGTCTGATAAAATCCATCGTTATTTAACAAATGCAATCAGATCGCCCTTTTGTACCTTATCGCCTTGCTGGGCAACAACTTCCACCAGTTTGCCGGCTACCGGCACACGCACTTCCTCCTGACCGTAGTAGGTCTGGATGAAGCAAAGAATGCTGTTTTCCGGAAATTCCGTACCCAGCGGTTTGGCCATTGAAGATTCACCCACCGAGAGTTCCCAGATCACTTGTCCGGAAACGGGGGCTTCTACCCTGACGGCTTCGGGCATACGCTTCAGCGCCGCCTCAACCAAGGCCTGTTTGTACTGCTCGGGCGACAAAACCTGCTGCTTTTGCAACGCTTTTTTCTTAGCGTCAGCCAGGGCCTTCTCGAAATTCTTCTTTGCCCTACCCTCTTTATAATCAATGTATTGACGCTCGTGCATAGCCAATTCAAAGAGTTCTTCCTCATCTTCGCCCACATCCCAGCCGCGCTCTTCCATCATGGCACGGTACTTGGGCAGCTCGTCGGGATAGTTGTCTTGCGGCACACCATCGAAAAACTCAAAACCTTTTTCTTTGGCCAGTTCCAGAATCTCCGGGGCAAGCGGACCGGGCAGACGACCGCAGCGTCCGAGTATCATATCCCACATGTTCTGGTCCATATTCGAATAACGCGGTTTGCCCTGCGCCTCGGCCAAGATGTTCATCAAGGCAATGTTCTTGACATATTGGCTGAACGGGGTGACCAGACCAGGCGTACCCACGCGCGGCCACACATATTGAACTTCGTTAAACAGTTTCACCAGCAACTCATCTTCCGTCAGTTCGGGTTTACCCTTCTGGCGAAGTGCCATGTTGATAGCGTCTTTCAGACCCTTCAGATCGGCCATCATGGAACCCATCATACCGCCAGGGAGTCCGCAGCCCAATAACAATGAGGTACATATCTTATTCTTCGGTTCAATGAAATAACCCAAGAAATCGTCCATGAACTTCTGTGTCAACGCGCGCGCCTCCATGTAGGCGTTCATGTCAATGTCCTTCACCTCGAAACCGGCATCGCGGAGCATGGCCTGTACGGCAATGACATCGGGATGCACCATACCCCAAGAGAGCGGTTCCATGGCCACATCCACGATATCGGCACCTGCCTTGCAAACCTCCAGCACGGAAGCCATGGAAAGCCCAGGACCCGTATGACCGTGATATTGAATCACAATTTGAGGATATTTCTCCTTGATACATTTCACCAGTTTGCCCAATGTGGCGGGACGGCCAATACCAGCCATATCCTTCAAACCAATTTCTTTGGCGCCATATTCCACATATTTGTCCACGATTTCCATATAATGTTCGATGGTATGGACGGGTGAATGCGTAATGCTGAGGGCGGCCTGCGAAATCAGACCGAACTCATTGGCGTATTTTATGGAAAGTTCCAAGTTGCGGTAATCGTTCAATCCGCAGAACGAGCGGACGACATCCACACCTTGGGCTTTTTTCACCTTGAACATCAAACGGCGCACATCCGCGGGCACGGGATACATGCGAAGGCCATTAAGCGCGCGTTCCAGCATTTGCGTCTGGATACCGGCCTCGCGGAGCGGTTTGGTCCACTCGCGCACCGCACGGTTCGGATTCTCGCCATAGAGCAGGTTCACCTGCTCAAAAGCGCCACCGTTGGTTTCCACTCTGTCAAAGCATCCCATCTTCACAATCACGGGAGCAATCTCTTTCAACTGATCTACACGCGGCTGGTATTTTCCGGAGGATTGCCACATGTCGCGATAAACCAAACAAAATTTTATCTTTCTTCCCATATCAAAATTATATTAAATATCTAACTCCCAAATAGTTAGGAATAAAATTGGCATCCTGCTGTTTGGGAGTGCAAATGTATAAAATTTATTCACTTATTCCACCTCAATAACCAAGCCGTCAATGCCCAAAAACACATTATTTGGAAGCATTTCCGCCACATCGGCATACCTGCCCATTTCGTGGGAGATATGGGTGATGTAGGCCTGCTCAGGTTGAAGACGCTCGACAATGCCCAACGCTTGCGCCAGATTAAAATGCGAATAATGTTCCTTGATTCGTAACGCATTTATAACCAATACTTTAATTCCAGTCAGTTTATTCAACTCCGTTTCCGGAATGAAACTGGCGTCGGTGATGTAGGCAAACGGTCCTATGCGGTAACCGAGAATAGGCAGTGTGAGATGGCGCACATGGATGGGTTGTATCGTAATGCCATTCACCTCAAACGGATCGTCTTTAACAGGGTTCAGATGCAAAGAAGGAACTCCCGGATATGGATGCGGTTTGAAGGCGTAGTCGTAATCCTTGCGGACCACATTCAGCACGCGTTGCAAGCCGTAGATCTCCATCGGTGCCTTTTTCATGAAATAGATGGGCCGGATATCATCCAGTCCGCCCAGATGGTCCTTATGCTCATGCGTCACCAGTATGGCATCCACCTGCGTGATATGGTTGTGCAGCATCTGCTGTCTCAGGTCGGGGCCGGTATCAATCAGGATGTGGGTGCCGTCCACTTCCACATAGGCGGCGGTGCGCAGACGCGTGTCGCGCGGGTCCGCCGACTGGCAAACCGCACATTGGCATCCCACCACAGGGACACCTTGCGATGTTCCGGTACCCAACAAGGTAACTTTCATCATGTATTACTGCTTAATAAATTTCTTAACAATCTGATTATCCGATGTTTTAATGCGAATAATGTAAACGCCACTCGTCAATCCCTCCAGTGGCACATCCAAACGGGTGTCTGCAGCAGAAAGATGCATCACCTCACGGCCTGTCAAATCAAAGATGGACAAATATTCCATTGGTTCATCGGCAGACACTGACAAGACAGACTCTGCCGGATTCGGGAAGATTGCGACACGCTCGTCCGACACATCATCCACGCCAACATGTCCTGCCTGATAGGTCAGTTTGAACCCATCCGCATTATGCTGTTCGTCCGTTTCGATCAGGAGTGCCAGGCGCTTTTTCTCAAAACGGATAACGGTATCTTCCATATGGCCTGTATAGGTGGCCAGAAGATTGGCATTATCGGGTTTGTTATCAAACACATAGAGGAAATCCTCCCCATCCACCAAATCCAGATACTCCACATTCAATTCAATCACAGAAAAGGAAGGCACCACTATGCGGAACAGACACGAGGTATAAGGCAAATAGTCATCGCTTCCGCTACCATCCTCAATCGTGCCGGAATATGCCGAATAATTGGTCACTTCGGGGCAGAACACCGGCACATTGGCATTATAATTGGCTCTGAATCCTTGTCCGGCAAGCGAATCGTCGGAAACAAAACGCACCGTTATTTCCGAGCAACTCCACTCCACATTCAGTGTGTTATTCGTGTCAGTGAGAAGAATTTGTGGGATACTCGGATTATCTGTTGAAATCAAAAGCGTGTCACCTGAGGCAACATCATATTCCAGATGGAAACTGATAGAGGTGAAATAATCCGCATCAGGACGGACAATCCAAGAGTAGTCCATATCAGGCGCATAGGGCGACAGCGTGAGACTGCCGTCGTCAAACGAGCCCTGCAAGGTGGTAAGGGTATCCGTTCCGATCAGCGCGTGCGCCGGAGGATAAGCATACAATGTGGTGTCAGGGTAAGCGTTGATGATGAGTTCCTGGGCCAGATTGAAATGCGTGCCCACCAAATTCAACGCATTGGTATAAAAATAGCTATCATACGAACCATCCCAACCGAAATTAAAATGGTAATAGTAGTTGCTGTCCACCATCCTATAGCCGTCGCAGATGAAACCGTGCCCGTTCACATTGGGGTTGCTCCAACCAGCGTAGTAGAGGGGCATATTTCGATGCAAGTGCGCAACAATTAGACTATCCCAATCCAAATCAGTGGAGTCGCGGAACACATATTCGGTTTCGGGAGAGAACTTGAAAAAGGTGCGCAGCACGCGGGCGGCGCTGTGGTTGTACATGCCCGAGCCATCAGGTCCATACACCATATCAACCCCCACACCGCAGTGGTGCATCAGCGTGCAGATAGCCGGGTTGATGGAAGTAGGTTCGTCGCACATGGCATTGTAGTCGTAGGTGGTGTTGCCGTAATCCGCCGACTGGACACCGTATGTTGAATCCAGATACGAGTACGACCCAATGCCCGTTTCTGGGAAACGATAATAGTATATGAGTTGAGCCATAGCCGTAGCCACACAACCCGTGACCACATGATAATTCTCGCCTGCAAAATCCTTCGGACAATAATAATTGTAAAAGGTACCCTGCCCCCAGTGGGATTTCATCAGCGGAGCAACGGAAGGTCCATCCTTAAAGGGCGTTTTCTCGCGGGAGAGCATGCGCCAGGCTGGATTCACTGCATTCTTAACCATGGGTTGTTGTTTCAAGGCGGAAAGTTGCCGTGCGTAGTTGTCCAACCACATCCGCGCCGGAGGAATCAAGTCCTCGCTGTTGTAGAGTTGATGGTCGGAGAACGCCAATACCGGCGGCACGCGTTTGTCTCCGCCAATCACCACATACGAACTTTCCGAGTTGAACACGAACAACAGCGTGTCGGCACCCTCCGAAACCACATGGGCCAGGCGGCATCCGGACTTTTGGTTCGTCTGCAGAAACCTATCAGCCGCATAATTCGCCTCGGTCAACGAAACTTTTTGCGCAGAAGCATAACACACTATAAATAAAGATATTACTAAAATATAAAAGTGTTTTTTCATCTTAAAAAGATTAACTGAAAATATACGGCAAAAATAATGAATAATCCGAAAAAACAAAAAAAATTCGAATATGATGAAATATTTAAAAAAAAGTGTACTTTTGCAGCCGCAAAACGGATCGGGGTGTGGCGCAGTTGGCTAGCGCACTTGCATGGGGTGCAAGGGGTCGGAAGTTCGAGTCTTCTCACCCCGACCAAACGAAAGAGGGTGACTAAAAAGTAGTCATCCTCTTTTTTTCTGCAATTTAGGTTGCAATAATAATTAGTTAGTGTCATCTAACAATGGCAAATAAAAAAATGGCTATTTTTCTGAAATACAGATT
>Ga0247611_10000586_pt1 | contig 73432 bp, 67 predicted proteins | sample 177DNAGHGhighgp2_FD_192422 | JGI IMG/M metagenome (GOLD analysis project Ga0247611, IMG submission 192422) | Sheep rumen microbial communities from Palmerston North, Manawatu-Wanganui, New Zealand - 1770 DNA GHGhigh gp2 | ecosystem: Host-associated > Mammals > Digestive system > Stomach > Rumen...
GAATGTCCTGCCCATCCCGGGTGGTGCTGTACTGGCCCATATTGATACTGCCGGGCACTCCCGAACTTCTTCCGATCCGTCTCACGCAAGGAAGCGCCTCAAGGGCATCTTTCAAAGGCGTATCGTCCTCACCGGAATAATCCTTGAGGAAGAAGATGTTCTCGATGTTGCAGTTCATCGGCCGCGCCTGTGTCTTTCGCATCTGCGCCTCCATCGTGATGGCCAGCGCTATCAGGATTACCGCCAGCGCATTCTGCAGCACGATGAAAACCTTGCTGAACACCATCTTGCTCTTGCGCCGGAATCCGCCTTTCATCACGTCCACGGGTTTGTAGCGACCTGCCATCGTTGCCGGGAAGATGCCACAGAGCGCTCCCACAAGCAGAATGATGACGATGTATGCCAATACATACCCCGGAGACCAGACGACTCTTATCGGGATATCCGGATTGTTCAAGAGCGCATTCATGGCCGGGCAGAAGGCTTCCGCCAGCAATAGACCGGCCGCAAAACATACTGCGGTAAACGCGATGGATTCAGCCACGTACTTCCAGATAATGCCGACTCTTGATGCCCCGGACAATTGCCTGACGGCCATTTCTTTCGATCTCTTTCCAGTGAGTGCGACAGACAGGTTGATATAGTTCAGAATGGCCGACAGAAGGAGGAGAAGTCCAACCAGCGTCAGAATCCTGAGTGTCGCTTTGTCTCCGTGTCGGAAAAACCCTTCCGTCTCCTTGAAAAACAATTCATCAAAACGCGTGAGTTCCAGATGTTCAAAGAAAGATTGCCCATAGATACTTGAATAAACGTCCTTGCAAACACGCTCAAGTTTATCAAACAGCTCTTTCCTGTCAGTTGCGGGCCGGACCTTGATCAGTGTGACCGTACTGCCATAGTTGTCGAAGGGCTGCCAATTATCCTTGTAGACGGCTGCGTTCATAAATAGGTCGTACGGCTTGATGACTGTGCCCTTCAGGTCCTCCAGAATGGCACCGACAACATAACTGTCCCCGCTGATATCAAGGGTCTCACCTACCGAAAGACCATGCTTGCCCGCAAAGGAGGCGGTAAGAATCACATGGGAAGGAGCGGAAAGGACATCTGCTGCGCCTTCCACAAAGCGGAACTCCGGGCATATCTCAAAAAACGCAGGTTCTACGCCGGCACTTTCCGCTTCGATCTGCTCTCCCCCTACGACAGGATGAACTACGACATTGCACAACCTGGAAACGGACTCGATCTCCGGAATGTCCCCGATGGCCTCCGGGAAGCCATAGGTAAGTGCCGGAAACATCGGTAATCCAGGTATATAGATCCGTTCCCGATCCGGGTTCTCCCTCGTCACTGCATATTGCTGCCACACATACGAGCCGATGATGATCACGAACGCCAGGCTCACCGCCAGTCCGATGAATTCGATGGCGGTGTATAACTTGTTGCGGGAGAGAAATTTCAGATAACTTTTCATACAGTCGTCATGCCCGACCTGATCGGGCATCTCTTATTCATTTTTCAACGATTCCACCGGATTCGCCCTTGCGATGCGCAGGCAGTTCAGGACCACCACACCCAGCACGATCAGCAGCACCAGGATGGCTCCGCCCAGGAAATACAATGGATTCAGCGACACCTTTTCGGCAAACTGCTCCAGCCACTTGTGGGCCACGAAGAAGGCGGCGACGCAGGCGATTACGGCCATCACAGCGGACAATATCATGATATCCTTGGCGAAGACACCCAGGATGTCCCGGGTGGTGGCGCCGTTGATCTTGCGGACCGCCATTTCCTTGCTGCGACGGAGGCTCTCGTCCTTGATGAAGCCAATGAGGCCGAGAAGGGCGATCAGCAGGGAGAAAACGGATCCCAGCGCCATCGTATTGCGCATTTTCTTGCTGTCGTCATAAGCCGCGCGCATCGCTTCTTCGTAGGAGACAATCTCGATGTCCCGGCCTTCGAGGGTCTGTTCCAGCGCAGCGCGTACGGCAGGCAATGACGCCGGATTATTCACCTTGAACAGGATATGCGGCATGTAGTCCGTGCCAATCTCGCCATGGAACATGACGCTCGGGCGCGGATCGACACCTTGAAGGTTCCCGATCAGATAACTCTTATACACGCCGGTGATGGTGAAATAATAAGGGATTTCGTCATCCGTCACGGGTCCGTGCTCGGTGACAAATACCTGTTTGCCCACGGCGCCGTCACTCCAGTCCGTGAAATCCGCCATCCTGGCCACGAACTTCTCGTCCACGGCGATTTCGAGATCACCCTTTGGCGCACGGCCATCGATAAAGGGGATGCCCATCAGTTCAAAGAACCCGTCGGAACTGTCATACTGGTCGGCAATGTTGAACAGCTCCCGGCTGTCATCCGGAATATGGACATTGTTTCCGCTGGCACCCAGATAAGGCAGGTTATAGCTGGTGGCCACGCCGGTCACCTCTGGAAGTCCTTCCAGCATCTGCACCACCCGAGCATGGTCCTGATAGTCTCCGCCGAAGATATCGAAATAGTACAGATTCTTGTAGTCGTAGCCCGGATTGCTGTGGGACACCTCCTGATACTGCCTGCCGATGATGAGCATCATCACCACCAGGAATACATTGATCAGCACCTGGACTCCTAAAAGACCCAGTTTCCAGTAGCGGGAGTTCTCCGTGTAGTTCTTCAGCGCGGCATCGACAGGAATCCGCTGGAACAATTCGGCCGGCACAACAATCGAAATTGCCAGCACAAACAGGATGACGGCGACGATGGCCATCACGCTCTGCGGCACCAACAGCGTCTGGAACGGCACGCCCAGCAGATTCTCCACCAGGCTACGGCCGGCGAAAATAATCAGGGCTGCCAGAACCAGCGACAGCACGATGTGGAGCAGCGCCTCCTTCGACAGCAATCCATAGATGTGCTTTCCTTCTGCGCCATAGCATTTCCGCACACCCACTTCCTTGGAGCGCTTCACCAGGGAAGAGATGACAATCAGGATATAGTTCAGCAGGGAAATCAAGATCAGCAGCGCGGCGACAATCGACAGCAGGATGACCTGTGTCTTCACTTCCGGATGGCTCGTATGCAGCTTGTTGAACGGCTTCAGATAGTACCTCAACTGCAAACCCATTGCTTCAATCTCATCTAGATGCTGGTGCGCCTCCTGCATCTTCCGGATCGCATCGGACAGCGTAGCAGGGTCAACGCCGGGAATCAGCTTCACATAACCCCTATACCGGTCGTTGCCCAGCCAGTTGGTGGTGCTCCACTCACTATAGGATGCCATCGACAGCAGGATGTCATAATCCAGCGTCCCGTTCTTCGGGAAATCCTCGAAGACGCCTTCGATCGTAAACTTCAGATCGGGCACATCCTTGTTGCAGATTTGCTTGCCGATGCACTCCTGCACTCCGCCCATCTTCCCGGCGAACGAGCGTGACACCATCACCGACCCGAACTTCGCGAGTGCCTTGACCGGATCGCCGGCCAGGATCGGCCTGTCAAAAACCTTGAAGAAACAGGTATCGGCACAAACGAGGGTAGCTTTCAGCTTGTTCGCATCTTCGTCCAGATAGGTGTCCCCATTGAACACATAGGTCGTGCGGGTGCCGACCTCCACCCCCGGGACCTCTTGCATAAAGCCCACGGCCACGGCGCCGCTCACCTGCCCATAATCGTTCTCATCGCCATTCTGCGAATACCAGGTATAGATGGAATACACCCGGTCGATGTCCTTGTAGAAACTGTCGTAGCTCAGCTCAAAGAACACCTTGGCAATGAGCACAATACCCACCGCCAGCCCCACGCCCAGGGACAGTACCTTAATCAGTATATCACTCTTCGTCTTCATTCAGATGATCGTCATTCCCGGCTTGACCGGGAATCTCTTACAGTTCGTTCTTGACATCGGAGACGATCTGGCCGTCGAAGAGGTCGATCGTGCGCTGGGCGCAGGCGGCGTCCTTCTGAGAGTGCGTGACCATCACGATGGTGGTGCCTTCCTGGTTCAGTTCCTTCAGCAGGTCCATCACCTCTTTGCCGTTCTTGGAATCGAGGTTACCGGTGGGCTCATCCGCGAGGATCAGCTTCGGACCTGCCACGACGGCGCGGGCGATGGCGACGCGCTGCTGCTGGCCGCCGGAGAGCTGCTGCGGGAAGTGGTTGGCGCGGTGGCTGATGGCCATGCGCTTCATGATTTCCGTGACTTTGGCCTTGCGCTCGCTCGCGCTGATGTTCAGGTAGCGCAGCGGCAATTCAATGTTCTCATAGACATTGAGTTCATCGATCAGGTTGAAGCTCTGGAACACAAAGCCGATGTTGCCCTTACGGAACTTGGTGCGCTCCTTCTCCTTCAGGCCACCGACTTCGGTGCCGAGGAGTTCATAGGAACCACTGGTCGGATTGTCCAGCAGACCCAGGATGTTCAGCAGCGTAGATTTGCCGCAGCCCGAAGGGCCCATGATGGCGACGAACTCGCCGTCCTTGATTTCGAAGGAAACGCCGTTGAGCGCCGTGGTCTCGATCTCTTCCGTCCGGAAGACTTTGCAAAGGTTGGAAACTTTAATCATAATGAGTTGTAATTTATTTGTTTATTCATTCTTCAAACTATCTACAGGGTTTGCATTGGCAGCTCTCCAGCTCTGGAGGGTAACGACAGCCAGGGTAATGGTGGCAACGGCCAATAGCGCAACGAGGAAGATCCATACCGGCACGGGCGCCTGATAGGCAAAGCCCTTACGCCACGCGGTCATCAGCCAATAGGCAATGGGCGCTGCAATCACGAAACTGGCACCTGCCATAATGAGGTATTTCTTATTGATCATTTTCAGGATGCTGCCCACCGTTGCACCATTCACGCGCCGCACGGCAATCTCTTTGCGGATGAACTGCGTCTCAAAGAACACCAGACCGATAATTCCGATGATGGCGATCAGCAGGGCCACGAAGGATGCGATGGTGATCAGTTTTCCAAGCGACTGCTCGCTCTGGTACATATCCTCAATCCATTTGTCCAGATGACTGACGGTTATCATGTCGGGTTCCCGTCTGGGGTCGAACTTACAGATAGCATCCTTGATACAATCTGAAACATCCTTGAAATCGGCCCCGGGGACAATCCGCACATACATCGTTCCGAAAGACCGCCATCCTTCTTTGCCCCAATTATAAAGCACGATCGGGCCCATTGCGTGTTGCAGGCTCTTGAAATTGAAATCCTTCACCACACCGACAATCTCACAGTTATCCACGTGGCCGTACATCAGACTTCCAACGTGAAACTGTGGAAACATCTGCATGAAGGTCTCATTGGGAATAATGCTGCCGGCCTCATTCTGATTGTCAGACTCCCGGAAATCACGGCCTTCCACAATCTGAAGTCCGAAGAACTGAACGAAATTATCATCAACGGGAAGCACTTCCATAAATACCTGATTGCCGTCGTCCCCGGTACGGCTCCAACCCATTTTCCCTTCGGAAACAATTGGACTGTCGCAGAAGGTCACGTCTTCAATGGAAGGATTCTGAAGCAGATGGCTCCTCAGGGCATCTTTCTGGTTCCCAGCCGGATATCCGCACCAGGTCTGAAGGACGCGTGCTTCGTCAAAGCCCATATCCTTCCCAATCATAAACTTGGTCTGCACGCTCACGAACAAGGCCATCAGGATGAAAAGGAACGACAGCACGAACTGAAGCCCCACAAGCATGTTGCGAAGGGCTTGTCCCTTCACGCTGGTTCCATAAGAGCCTTTCAAAACCAGTGCGGCAGGCTGGGAAGTGGAATACAGGGCCGGGGCAAGGCCGGCGATGACTGCCGAGACCAGCGCCACGCCCAGCATCAGGGCAAGGATTCCGATATTGTCCTTCAGCGCCAGGCTGTCTGACACATACGAAGCCCAGGATGTCCCTGCCACCACGTGCATGATGAGGCAGGCAATCGCAAATGCAGTGAATGCGATAAGCCCGGCGTGCAGCAGCTGGCGTCCAACCAGGGAGCCGCGTCCTTCACCCAACACTTTCCGGGTATTGATGCTCTTGATGCGGAAAGGAATCTCGGCGAAAGCAAAGTTGATGAAATTGATAATGGCGATGAGGATTAGCAGAATGGCAATGGCAGCCAGCGTAATGGAAATCGCCTTGTTGGCGCTAGCGATATTGGCCCGCACATCACGCTCAAAATGTGCTTCGTGCAAATTGCTGATACGGAATCCCTTCCTAAACTCAATGGCCTGAGCCTCATCCACATCATCGCCCACATATTCCAGCAAGGCGTTCACCATCTGAGTTTCGGTTTCCTTGGCCAGGGATGGATCTTTCAGCTTTACAAAAGCGGGGAAGGACCACTCATTGGAATCATCAAGAAAATCGTCACCGAGATTGACAAGAACGCCATAATGCATACTGTAATTCTTGGGCATATCCTTGAAAACGCCAACAACTCGAACCTCCATTCCGTTCCCGGCCTTAAAGCTCTTGCCGATGGCACTCTCGTCTCCGAAGAAGGTCTTCGCATATTCCTCGCTCACGACAGCCGTCTCGCCGGCGGTGAATTCCCGTGCCGAGCCCTCAACCCACTCAAATGGGAACACGGAGAACATGGAACTGTCAACTCTTGCAGAGGGAACGGATAGTATCGTCTGTTCACCATCTTTCTTTAATGTAACTTCATGGGGCATAGTCCAGTACGTCCCCACCGCCTCGATATTGGGGCTGGCCGTCTTGGCGATTTCTATCATCGGCCGGGAAAAGGACGTGCTGAACAACCCCTTGTCCATCCAGTTGTTCTCCACCCGGAACACCTGCTCATGCCCCACGAAATTGGCATCATAGGTCGTGTCCCAGCGCACCTGCACCATCAGGATCATCGCCGCAGCAAAGGCGACGCTCATCCCAAGGATATTGATCAGCGTGGAAACGCCTGTTTTTCTGAATACTTTCATTGCTTAGAACACCAACACGTCGCTGTCACCATAGGTGTCATACCCGGAGGTAATGACCTTCTCGCCGGGCTCCAGGCCTTCCAGGACTTCGTAGTACTGGGGGTTCTGGCGGCCGATGCGGATCTCTCTCTTGACGGCCTTGGTGCCTTCTTTGTTAACGACGTAGATCCATTTTCCGCCGGTTTTCTGGTAGAAGGTACCACGGGGGACAATCACCGCCTCTTCGGGCTGGCCGAGCTGGAGGTTGAGGTAGTAGGTCTGGCCGGCGCGGATGTTGTCGGGCTGCTCGCCGTCGAACTTGAAATCGGCCTTGAACTTGCCGTCGCGGACCTCCGGATAGACCTTCCGGATGACGGTCGAGTAGGTCTCGCCCTGGCGCTCGAAGGTGGCCTCGAGGCCCGCGATGACGCGGTCGATATAGTGCTCGTCGATCTGCGCTTCCACCTTGTACGTACCCACGGAGTTGATCTGGCCGATCTTGGTGCCGGCGGCGATGCTCTGGCCCAGGACGACGTCCAGCAGGCCCAGTTCGCCGTCGATGGGCGCCTTCACGATGAGGTTGCCCTTGCGCTTGCGGATCATCGACATATTCAGGAGCATGTTCTCCAGGGACTCTTCCATCCGGTCGATCTGGGTGCCGCGGTAGAGGCTGTCCTGCTTGGAGCGCTCGCGGATGAGGTCGTACTTCTGGAGGGCGAGCTTGTAGTCTTCCTCGGCCTTCAGGTAGTCTTCCTTGGCGATGAGTTTGTCCTCATAAAGGGCCTTCTGCTGCTCGTAGGCGCGCTTGAGCCGATCCACCTGCGTGCCGTATTCCAGCACGTTCTGACGCACATCCAGCTTCTGCTGTTCCATCTGGATCTGGGTGTTGCGGAGGATGTTCTCCTTCTCGGCCAGTTCGGCCTCGGAGTTCAGGATCTGCAGGTCCAGGTTGTCGTTATTGAGGATGAGGATGGCATCTCCCGCCTTCACCGGCGAGCCTTCCTCGATGAGGATTTTCTCCACGATGCCACCTTCCTGCGGGCTCAGCTGGATGGTCGTCATCGGCTGCACGCGGCCGCTGATGCGGATATAGTCGTTGAACTCCCCTCTCACGGCGCTGGCGACGGTCAATGTGTCCTTGTCCACCCGCAGCGTCTTGTTGTTCGGCCGCGCGATCAGATACACGATAAACGCCAGCAGCAGCACTCCCAGCCACCAAGGCAGGGCCTTCTTCGTGAACGCGACGCGCCATCCGGTTTTCTTTTCGATGATCTTATCCATGGTTTACTGATTTACATATTCGACACCATTGTAATACCGCACCACCGCGTGCTTGATGAGATACTTGAACAGGCTGTTCATCTCATCGGCCTGGGCCTTGAGGTAGTTGTTGTTCGCCGTCTGGAACTCCAGCGGGGAGATGAGGCCCTGCTCCAATTTCTTGAGGTTGAGCGTGTAAGCCTCGGACTGCACTTCGGCCTTGCGGCAGGCCTGTTCATAGGCCGTGGCCGCACCGTCGCGGTCCTGGATGGCCCGGCGCACCTCGCTTTCCACATCGCGACGCTTCTGATCCAGTTCCGCCGATGCCTTCTCGAACGCGTGACGCTTGCGGGAAATCATCGACTGCTTGTTCAGGCGATTCCAGATGGGAATGGACAGCGAAAGCTCCACATATTCACCCATGTTATTGCGGAACTGGTCGCGGAACGTAGCCGTCGCAGAGCCCTGATAGGTATAGTAACTGGTGTTCCATCCGGCATACAGGCCGATGGAAGGCAGGGTCTGCCACTTGGCCGTATTCAGCTCGCGCTTCGCGTTGAGCGCCTGCCAGGAGGCGATCTGAACGGCGGGGTTGTGGTCGAGAGCGAAGGCGACGACGGAATCGGGAGAGAGATTCCCGGTCAAGCCGGGAATGACGGAAGTGTCGTCATGCCCGACCTGATCGGGCATCCCTGTATCTATCTCCAGTTCCTCCCCTACCGGCCAGAACATCAGGTCGGCGAGGGTCATTTTCTGGCTTTCGTACTGATTGCGGGTGTTGATCAGGTCATACTGGCGGTCGGCCAGGTCGGCTTCCATCTGGATGACGTCGGCATGGCCCTTCTGGCCTAGTTCTTCCTGCCGGCGGGCCTTCGTCAAGGCCTGCTCGGCCACGGAGACCTGCTCTTCGTACACATCGACCAAACGCTTGTAATAGACGACGTTGTAATACGCCTCCATCACCGCCAGGCAGATGTCTGCCTCGACCTGTTTCTCCTGGGAATCGGCGATCAGCATCCCGGTCTTCGAGATCTTGAGGTTGTTCACCGCCTTGAAGCCGTCGAACAGGTCATACCCGGCGCTCACGCCATAGTTGTTGTGGAACGAGGTCGTATTGAAATACGTATTCGTCTGCGGGTCGATGCTGCGGCCAAAGTTGTAGTAAGCATAGGTACTCGCGCTGATCTGCGGCGTGAAGAGCGCCAGGGCCGCGTCGCGGCGGGCGATCTGCGCGTCGCCGATGGCCGCCTGCTGGATCCGCATCTTCGTGGAATTGGAAATCGCATACGCCATGCAGTCGTGCAGGGACAACGTAGCCTGGGCACTGGCGTGCACCGTCGCGGCGGACGCCAGAACCAGAACTACACTCTTAATGAAAAGGTTTTTCATGTCAATAATGTTTAACCGCCTCTTCCCCTCGCATACCCCGTGCCAAAATAGTTAACACATTGACTGACAAGAAAATACGATTTTACACAAGCCGAAAAAAGTGTAAAGCCCTTTACACTTCTTTACACTTTGGGCTTTACACTTTACACTTTTTCTCCTTACGGAGAACTAGCGGAAACGGAGTTCGAAGACGGTCTCGGAGGCGTTGCTGCGGACGAGTTCGATGGTGCCGTTGTGGTTCCGCATGATCTGCCGGGAGATGCTGAGACCGATGCCGGAACCCTCTTTTTTTGTCGTATAGAAAGGAATGAAGATCTGTTCCTGGGCCGATGCCGGGATGGGCGCGCCGTCGTTGGCCACGCGGACGACCATCTCGTCGTCCTTGTCCATCCGGGCGCTGATGTCGATGTGCTTCGCGCTCGCCTGCAGGGCATTCTTGATGAGGTTGATGAGAATCTGCGAGATCTGCCCCTCGTCGGCATAGATCATCAGATCCGGTTCCTCGGGCCGATACACGCATTCCGCGCCATTGGAGGCGACGAATTCCCGGTTCAGGCCGATGACACTGTCCATCAGTTCCTGCAGCTCCAGCGCCTTGCGGATGGGTTTCGCCACGCCGGAAAGCTGCCGGTAGGTCTGCACGAAATCGATGAGGTTCTTGGAAGAATCGGAGATGGTCTCGAGGCCGGCCTTGATGTCCAGCTCGCTGTGGCCGTTCTCATCGACGGACTGCGCCATCGCGTCGGAAAGGGAGGCGATCGGCGACACCGTGTTCATGATTTCGTGGGTCAGCACCCGGATGAGTTTGGTCCAGGAATCCTGCTCGTGGGCCTGCCGCTGCTTCTCGAAGATGGTCCGGATACGGTTCAACGTCCGGTTGAACTTGTTCCGGTCCTGGAAGCGGAAATTCAGTTCCCCATCCTCCAGCGCATCCATCATATACGCCACTTTCCTGATGTCCTTCCGGCGGGTATAGATTGACGCCAGCACCCACGCGATCAGCGCGGCCGCCACGGCAATCCCTATGATGGCCCAGACAGGCATCACAAGCCGTATTTCTTCAGTTTTGCATACAGCGTCGGGCGGCTCACGCCCAGCAGCTTCGCGGCGGCGGAGATGTTGCCGTTGCAACGTTCCATCGCTTCGCGGACGAGGCGTTCCTCCTCAGCACCACCGCGTGGAAGACCCCCGGTCAAGCCGGGGGTGACGATTTCAGTCATGCCCGACCCATCGCCCGTCATGCCCGACCCCGATCGGGCATCTATCTGCAGGTCCTTCACCGTCAACACCGTCCCTTCCGACAGGATCACCGCCTTTTCGATACAGTTCTGGAGCTCACGGATGTTGCCGCTCCAGCGCTGGGCCTTGAGAAGTTCGGCGGCCTCCGGGGCAATCCCGGTCAAAGGCCGGTGATACTTCTCGGCGAAGCGTTTCAGGAACCGTTCCGCCAGCGGAACGATGTCCTCCTGCCGGTCCCGAAGCGCGGGCAGCGAAATATGGACCGTATTGATGCGATAGTACAGATCCTCGCGGAAACGGCCCTGACGCACAAGCGCTTCCAAGTCCATGTTCGTCGCGCAGATGAGGCGGATGTTGATGGGCCTGGCTTCCGTACCGCCTACCCGGACGATGCTCCGGTTCTGGATGGCGCGCAGCAGTTTCGCCTGCAGATGCAGCGGGATATTGCCGATCTCGTCGAGGAACAGCGTTCCCCCGTCGGCCTGCTCGAACTTGCCGGTATGGTCCGCGTGGGCATCGGTGAAAGCGCCCTTGACATGGCCGAAGAGTTCGCTCTCAAAGAGCGTTTCCGTGATAGCGCCGGCATCCACTGCCACCATCGGTTTTTCACTCCGGAGGCTGTGGGCGTGGATTTCCTTCGCCAGCACATCCTTGCCGGTTCCGTTTTCACCGGTGATGAGCACCGTGGCGTCCGTGGGCGCGATCTTGTCCAGGGTTTTCCGGATGGCGGCCATGGGCTGGGAGGTGCCCCAGAACATGGGATTCCCGGTCGAGCCGGGAATGACGTTCGACTCCGTCATGCCCGACCCCGATCGGGCATCGCGGCCCATCGCTTTCCGGGCCTTGTCCCGGGCGGCGGTGAGGACTTCGATGAGTTTGTCGTTTTCCCAAGGTTTCACGAGGAAGTCGAAGGCGCCCCGTTTCATGCCTTCCACCGCCAGGGCGATGTCGGCATAGGCCGTAAAGAGGACGACTTCCACGTCCGGCGCCATTTTTTTGATCTCCCCCGCCCAGTAAAGCCCCTCGTTGCCGGTATTGATGCTGGTGTTGAAATTCATGTCCAGCAGCACTACGTCCGGCCGGAACTGCTCCAGGGAGGAAACCAGCGTCGCGGGGGACGGAATCGTCTTCACCTCGGCAAAATGCACAGGCAGAAGGATTTCCAACGCCCGGCGGATGCCCAGGTTGTCATCGACGACCAGTATTTTTCCGATTTTGGATGCCATTGTCACAAACATCTGTCGTGACAAAGATACAACTAATTCCCGAAATGGAAACGCACGCCGAGGTTCACGTTCCAGTGCAGCGGCTTTTCCGTATAGGCCGACCGGACCTCGGCGCCATTGTCGAAATGATACTCGACGCCAGGCGTGAAATACAGGCCGAAGGAAGGGCTGAAACGGTATTCCGCGCCGGTTGTTGCGCCGATCGACCACAGCAGGCCACCCGTTTCCGGCTTCGGATTCTTAACCGTTTCCGCCACCTGCCCATTGACCCAGGTATTTGTCCATGACGAGCTCAGAAGGCCTTTTTCCACCATCCCGCCTGCGCCGGCATAGAGCCAGAGGCCTTTCCACACGTTGAACCCCGCCTCCAGGCGCAGCGGGACGCCCAGATAGCCGAGATCCTGGCCGACGAGCGTCCGGATGGGACTGGCGGTTTCCTCGAATTCGCTGTTCAGATAGGTCCAGTTCAAGCCGCTCACGAGATTCAGGTGCGGCGTCAGTTCCCAGGCCGCGGTCACGCCCACCCGTAGCGGGGCCGCGTGATGGGCTTCGAAGGTGGAGGCCCGGTTCGAAGCCAACGTACGCATCAGTCCACCCATATCATTCTTGACGTTCTTGCCGGTTGCGCGGGTGCCCAGATACGCGCCGGTCCGGTTCATGCCGTAACCCTGCATCTGCTCTTGGGATGCCTGCCCTCCATTTCCGTAAGCACTGATACTGAATCGCTTCCGATTTCTGACCGGAATCACATCCGGGGAAGGAACCTGCTCGTCATGCCCGACCTGATCGTCATGCCCGACCTGATCGGGCATCTCTTGCACTTCTTTCTTCTCAGTTACGGGGATTTCTTGTTTGACCACAGATTCCCGGTCAAGCCGGGAAGGACGGTCGTTGACAGCGTCCGGAACCGTCTCTTCGGAGACAGGGACGGACGCGACGGGCTCGGCCTCCGCCAGCAGGGTTTGGCGGGAGGCGACGGCGAAGGGAACGGACTTGGAGCCGGTCGCTGAGCTGGTCGAAGCATCGAAATCATCGGTCGTTTCGACAAGCTCAACGACCGTATCGACAGGCTCAGCAACCGATTGCGCCAGGGTGGCCTGCTTCTGCAGGTCGGGCGTCTCCAACGTCTTCTCCGGATGGAGGAAGACGACGAGGGCTACGGCGGCCGCGGCCGCCAGGCCCGAGGCGATCCAGACGGGGAGCATCTTTCTGCGCGGCTTCCCGGCCATCCCCTGCTCTATGCCCTCCCAGAGCCCTTCCGGCTCCGGGGAAGCATAGTCCGAGAAGCGTTCCCGCAGACTGTTTTTCCACTCGTTATCCATTGTCCTTCAATTTGATATAATCCTTGATCCACCGGGCCAGCATCGCCTTGGCGTGGAAAAGCTGGCTGGCGGAACTGTTTTCCTTGATGCCCAGCAAGGAGGCGATCTCCTTGTGGGACTTGTCCTCGAACACGAAGAGATTGAACACGGTCCGGTATCCATCCGGAAGTTTCCGGATCATTCCCTGGATGACATCCAGCGGCACTGCGTCGAACGCAGGTTCTTCCTCGTCCATCGGCTCCGTCAGCGTCGCCGACAGCGGCAGCGGCTTCTTCCGCCGGAGGAACTTGAGCGAATCATTCACGACGATCCGCGTCAGCCAGGCCTTCAGCGACCCATCCCCGCGCCAGGTGAAACGGTCCATCGACTGGAAAATCTTGATGAACGCCTCCTGCAGGATGTCCTTGACCTCGTCGTCATCCGGAATATAGCGGGCGCATACCGCAGTCAGGTACCCCACATACCGATCGTAGAGTACCTTCATCGCGGCCTTGTCCCGCCGGCGCACCAGCTGCACCAGCTCTTCCTCGGACCGGCTATTTCGGGGAGCAATAGTCAAACGTCAGGCGTTTCTCCGTATGGTTCAAATCGATATATGCAAAACTCAGTTTCACCGTCTTCCCTTCCGTTTGTGGCAAACTGCGGGACACATCGAAACACACGATTCCATCCATCACCGACCCCTTGGTATCCCCGTCGGCTTTGTGAATCAAGTAATACTGATTGGAATCCCAGAGACTTTGATACAGCAAGAAATGGTGTTTCTTCTCTCCGGAAGTGGGAATCATGTAGTGAAGCGTCAGGAAACCATCTTCCAGGCTGGTCATCCAGTCCGAAACGATATCCATGGGGTCGCTGTACGTCGCGGTCTCGATGGCATCGGTCGAGAAAGCCTCCTCGAAATTCCACGCAGACCGGCCCCCTTGTTCGATGGGCGAGGCCCATTCCACCAGGATGGCGTCGGAGCAGAAATCGGCGATGGAAGACGTCACGACGTACCTGTACTGCAGGAACACCCGCGTACCATCTTTGAGATCCGCAATCTCCTTGGGGTTCATCACTTGACTGCAGCTCTTCTCGTCCAGTCGGATGAACCGCACCCCGTCCCGGGAGCGGATCGTCCCGATGGCCAGGCCACTCTGCATCCCGATCTGCCCACCGGGATTGCTATAGACATCTTTAGGAGATAGGGAGTCTATATCCCCCGCAAAATCCTTCATGCAACCCGAAAGAAAAACCAGGACGACCATCATCGCCGCCCACCGTATAAATATATAACTGTGTCTCATACAACCAATAAATCCTCCCATTCCTAAATCTTGCATCCGCTAAGATGAAAAATAAAAGAAATTTGGGAGGGGTCAGGGGTGTCCGGGGGCTTGTCCACCCCCGGACAAGTATAGGGGGAGGGGCCCGTTGGATACAAGTTCCCGCTTGCGGGGACGAAGTAGACAATGGGAGGGGCCGGAGCAAAGCGGAGTCCCCCGGACACCCCTGACCCCTCCCCTGTCTTAAAAGGTTACTGCGCGTCCTTGAACTTGAGGATCGGGTTGCGGGCCGCGGCGGTTTCGTCGGGACGGCCGATGGGAGCGCCATGCGGGGCTTCCTGCAGGATCCGGGGATCCTCGGCGGCTTCGGCGGCGATCTTGTGCATCACGTCGATGAACGCGTCGATGGTCTCCTTGGATTCGGTTTCCGTAGGCTCGATCATCAGCGCCTGGTGGAACAGGAGCGGGAAATAGATGGTCGGAGCATGGAAGCCGAAGTCCAGCAGGCGCTTCGCCACGTCGAGCGTGGTGGCGCCGTGGACGTCGTCGTGGGCACCGTCGTTGATGAGACCGTCGAAGACGAACTCATGCTTGCACACGCCCTCGATCGGGAGCTTGTACGCGTCCTTCAGGCATTCCTTGATGTAGTTGGCGCTCAGCACCGAGTACTGGCCCACCTTCTTGAGGTTCTGCTTGCCCAGCATCAGGATGTATGCATAGGCCCGCAGGATCACGCCGAAGTTGCCGTGGAAGCCGGAGACCCGGAGTTCGGGCAGGCAGTCCACCAGGTGCTCGGCGACGCCCACGGGGCCGGAGCCCGGACCGCCGCCGCCGTGCGGCGTGGAGAAGGTCTTGTGCAGGTTCAGGTGCATGATGTCGAAGCCCATGTCCCCGGGACGGACCACGCCCATGAGCGGGTTCATGTTGGCGCCGTCGTAGTACATCAGGCCGCCGATCCCATGGACCAGCTCCGTGATTTCCTTGATCTGCGTCTCGAAGAGACCCAGGGTGTTCGGGTTCGTCATCATCATACCGGCGACGGTGTCGTCCAGCAGCGGCTTCAGCGCTTCCACATCGACGCGGCCGTTCTCCAGCGACTTCACTTCCACGATTTCCAGGCCGCAGACGGCCGCGGAAGCGGGATTCGTGCCGTGGGCGCTGTCCGGGACGATGACCTTCGTGCGCTTCAGGTCGCCGCGCATCATGTGGTACTGGCGCATGACCATCAAGCCGGTCAGTTCCCCGTGCGCGCCGGCGCAAGGATCGAAGGTGAAGGCATAGAGGCCCGTGATGGCGGCCAGGAAGTTGTTCATGTCCTGGTACACCTTGAGGGCGCCCTTCGTGAGACCCGCATGCATCAGCGGATGGAGGCCGGTGAAGCCCGGCAGGGCGGCCACCTCCTCGTTGATCTTGGGGTTGTACTTCATCGTGCAGGAACCCAGCGGATAGAAGCCGGTGTCCACGCCGAAGTTCATCTGGGAGAGGTTCGTGTAATGGCGCACCACATCGGCCTCACTGACCTCGGGAAGGTCCAGGGAAGCTTCGCGGCGGAGTTCGGCCGGAAGTTCCGGTGCGGCCGGGAAACGATTGGCAGGCAGGGAGTAACCGACACGGCCCTTCTGCGAAAGTTCGAAAACGAGTTTGTCGTAGTACTTCATGGCCTAGCCCTCCTTCACGATTTTGACCAGCTGGTCGATCTCTTCCTTGGTACGCTGCTCGGTCACACAGAAGGAAACGTATCCCTCCTCCGTCTCGAGCGCGGCGAAGAAGCCCGCCTTCTCCAGGTCGTTCTGGACGAGACCCGGGTGCTTGCTGGGCTTCAGCACGAATTCCTTCAGGAACGGCTTGCCCGGGAACGGATCCTCGAACTTGCCGGTCGCAAGCAGTTCGCTCTTCAGGTAATGCGCCCCGTCGCAGCTGAGCTTGTTCACCTCGCGGAGTCCTTCCGGACCCATCAGGGACAGGTACACCGTCACCCAGAGGGCCATCAGGGACTCGTTGGAGCAGATGTTGGACGTGGCTTTCTCCCGCTTGATGTGCTGTTCGCGGGCCTGGAGGGTAAGCACGAACGCGCGCTTGCCGTCCTTGTCCGTGGTCTGGCCCACGATACGGCCCGGCATCTTGCGCATGTACTCCTTCTTCACGCCCATGAAGCCCACGTACGGGCCGCCGAAGCAGAGCGGAATGCCCAGCGACTGGCCGTCGCCCACGGCGATGTCGGCCCCCCACTCCGCCGGCGACTTGATGACGGCGAGGGTGGACGGGTCGCAGTACTCGACCAGGAGCGCCTTGACCGCATGGACAGCATCGGCAAAACCGGCGTGGTTCTCGACAATGCCAAAACGGTTGATTTCCGGGACAATGACGCCGGCGACATCCCCCACGGCGAGTTCGGCCTGCAGGGCCTCCAGGGAGGTCTGGCCGTCCGCCACCGGGATGTAACCGATCACGACGCCATGGAACTTCGCATAGGTCTCCACGACCTTCACCACGTGCGGCAGAAGGCCCTTGGACAGAAGCACGCGCGTCTTCTTCTTGGCACAGGCCACGGTCATCTTCATCGCCTCCGCGGCGGCCGTCGGGCCGTCGTACAGGGACGCGTTGGAAATATCCATCCCGGTGAGTTCGCACACCATGCTCTGGTACTCGAAGATGTACCGGAGCGTGCCCTGCGAGATCTCGCACTGATACGGCGTGTAGGCCGTCAGGAACTCGGAACGGGAGGTGATGTAGGGAATCACCGAAGGGGTGTAGTGGTCATACGCGCCGGCGCCGGCGAACACCTTCAGTTTGGCGTTCATGCCGGCCAGACCGTTCAGCCACGCGCGGACTTCCGGCTCGGACATCGCATCGGGAAGGGCGTAGGCGCCCTTCTTGATGAACTCCTTCGGAACGTCCGAATAGAGGTCCTCCACCTTCTGGACGCCGATCCGGTCCAACATCGACCGGACATCGGCGTCGGTATGCGGGATATAGGGGAATCCGGCCATCCTACTCTCCGATATGGGCCTTGTAGGCTTCCGCGTCCATCAGGGCGTCCAGTTCGGACGGGTCGGACATTTCCACCTTGATGATCCAGTTCTCGTAGGCGTCCTCGTTGACCTTCTCCGGGGCGTCATCGAGTTCTTCGTTCACGGCGACGACCTTGCCGGAAACCGGGCTGATGAGGTCGCTCGCGGCCTTCACGCTCTCCAGGGCGCCGAACTCTTCGCCGGCGGCGACTTCGTCGTCCACGTCGGGCATGTCCACATAGGTGATGTCACCCATCTCTTTCTGGGCGAAATCGGAAACGCCGATGAGGGCCACGCCGTCCTCGACCTTGACCCACTCGTGGGATTCGGAATACTTGAGTCCTTCGACAATCTTGCTCATAATGTTTTGTGTTTTAAGTGTTTATTTCTTGTAATTCGTTTGATAGAAGCGTTTTTTGACGACCTTTCCCGGGAACACTTTCTTGCGGATGCGGATGCACAGCGGGGTGTCCAGGGCGGCATAGGCCTTGTCCACGAGGGCGAAGCAGATGCTCTTGTCCAGGGAGATGGAGTGGTAGCCGGTCGTGACGATGCCGACTTCCGTCCCGTCCTCGAGTTCCACCGGATAACCGGCGCGCGGGATGGCCTTGTCCTCGATCTCGATGCCCACGAGCTTGCGGACGATCTCGCCGCCCTTCTGGGCGAGGAGGGCTTCCTTGCCGATGAAATCCTTGTCGTACTTGCAGAAAATGCCGAGTCCGGCCATCACCGGACTAATGTCGGCGCTGAGCTCGTCGCCGTACAGCGGCAGGCCGGCCTCGAAACGGAGGGTGTCGCGGCAACCCAGGCCGCAGGGCTGGACGCCGGCCGCGATGAGGCGGTCCCACAGGTCCACGGTGCCTTCCGGAGAGGTGTACAGCTCGAAGCCGTCCTCGCCGGTGTAACCCGTGCGGCTGACAATCATGCGCTTGCCCTGATACTCGGCATCATAGAAGGTATAGAAGCCCAGCTCGGCGGCCTTCGCAAGGCCCAGGACCTCTACCACCACCTTCTCGGCCTCGGGGCCCTGGACGGCGATCTGCCCCCAGACCGGGGATTCGTTGCGGACCACACAGTCGAAGCCCTTGGCGTGCTCCTCGATCCAGGCGAAGTCCTTGTCGATGTTGGCGGCGTTCACCACCAGGAGGAAGTGCTCGGGAGCGAACTCGCGATAGACGAGGAGATCATCCACCACGCCGCCGTCCGGGTAGCACATCATCCCGTACAGGACCTTGCCGGGCTCGAAACCTCGGATCTCGTTGGTGAAGATCCAGTTGACGAATTTCTCGGCCTCGGGGCCTTCGACGAAGACCTCGCCCATGTGGGAGACATCGAACATGCCCACCTTCTGGCGGACGGCGTTGTGCTCCACGGTGATGGAATCGTACTGGATGGGCATCATGAAGCCCGCGAAGGGGCTCATCTTGGCCTGCAGCGCCACGTGCCTGTCGTACAGGCAGGTTTTCTGGAGCTCGGCCGGATTGACGTTTTCTGACATAGTGTTATTTTGGAGTGTTAGTTGTTGCTTACAAGGCGAGACGGAAGCCGATGGTGGTGCGGAACCGGGCGGGCTCAAATTCGTTGCGGTTGGTCACGCGGCACTTGTCGGGCGTCGTTGCCACGCTGCCGCCGCGCATGATACGGAGATCGTTCTCCCCGGGGGTGAAGTCCCGGCCGACGGGATTGGTCTGCGCCTCCTCGGTGTACTTGGTAGGACGGTCCTGGCACCATTCCCACGCATTGCCGCTCATATCGTACAGGCCCAGTTCGTTCGGGGAGTACCTGGCGACCGGGCGCGTGCGCATATCGTCATAGCCGTACTGGGCGACGCCCTGCGGGTACGGGGAACCCGCATACGCGTAGCCGTGAGTCTTCTTTCCGCCGCGGGCAGCGTATTCCCATTCGGCTTCAGTCGGCAGACGGAACTTCCGTCCGGTCAGTGCATTGAGCTGGCGGATGAAGGCCTGCACATCGTACCAGGAGACATTGCCGATGGGATAGTCCGGCCCCTGGTTACCGTAAGGGACATCGCCCATCACTGCCTCCCAAAGCGCCTGGGTGACCTCGTATTTGCCCATCTTGAAATGGTCCAGCGTCACCTCGTGCGGCGGGAACTCGTCATCGCGGGAGGTAGCGATCTTGATGGTACCGCCCATCAGGAAGGTGCCGCCTTCCACGGGCATCATGTCGAACTTGACGCCGTTCACGGTGATGGTTTCCGGCTTCATGTCCTCGGCCTCGAAGTGCTCGCGGGGAATCTTGTTATCGACCAGGACATCCTTCAGTTCCTGTGGATAGGGTGCGTCCAGGGAGACGGCCAGGCGCAGGCCCACGTCGCCGGCCTTGCTGGTCGGGGCCATCCCCTTGCGGGTGATGGGCTTGTTGTCCTTTTCCAGGGCGCTGCCGCCGCGGAGCGCGTACTGGTCCCCCGTCTCGGGGCCCTGAGGATTAATGGCCAGATGGTAACCCAGATCGTCGGTCCAGAAGTCGGAGCACCATTCCCAGGCGCCTCCTTCCATCCCTTCCCGCTGCCGGGCGGCATATTCCCACTCGGCCTCGGTCGGGAGACGGAAGGGAACACCTGTAAGCTTGGAGAGCTTATTCAGGAACTTCTGGACATCGTTGTAAGTCACGCTGGTAACCGGTGCGGCCGGGACATCCTTCGGGCTGGGATTGGAGCCCATCACGGCCTTCCAAAGGGCCTGGGAGACTTCCGCCGTACCGATGGCATAGCCGTCCAGGATCACCTGGTGCACGGCCGGCGTCCGGAAGCGGCCCATATCCAGGGTCTCGCCCATCGCGAACGTGCCGGCCTTCATCGGGGCCAGGGTGAAGGAGACGTCCTTCACGGTAAACGTATACAAGTTGTCCGCCCCCATCCAGGGAGAGAGGTCCACGGGGCCGGAAACCGCTCCGCCACCGCCGCAAGACACCGCCATCACGAGGGCGGCCGCCCACATCACTATTTTCTTCATCTATTCAAATAACCCAGGATAAAATCCTGCAGTTCAACATTCAATTCACCATTGACACGAAGGTCTTCCGGCGTCGCCCCCTTCTCGGGAGACAGTTCGCCGCATACATCCACCGCCACGACATCCTGCTTCAGCAGACCGTCCAGCCAGCCTTTCAGCTGCGCCGGGGAGTAGGTCCCCTGGCTCCAGTCCGTCCGGGACCATTCCCTGCCCAGGACATCCTTGTCGATGGACAGGTAAACGCGCTTTCCTTCCACCGCAGCCAGCAGGTCGTCGATCCCCTCTTCCAGTTCGCGGTCCACCGTGCCGGAAGCGTTCCGGATCCGATGGTCCGGACCCAGGGTCCAGACCTCCTCCAGCGCCGGGCAAATTTCCCGGAGGTCCCGCACCCAGCTTCCGCAGCTGAGTACGCCGCCGAAAGCCGGAGCCAGGTCGTCGGGATGGTTGTCGACGAGGACCAGGGTGAAAGGCGCCTGCTCCCGGGCGGCAAGGATCTTGGTGACATAATGGTAGTCGCCGCTGTCGATCCACCGCATCCGCTCCCCCGGTTCCGGCACGAGGCGGCGGCTGATTTCCGCCTCCGCGTCCGGGTCGCAGTAACAGGTCGTCCCCTCGATGTCACCCAGTCCGACACGCCGGTACGGAACCCCGCGATCCTGCAGTTTCTGCAGGAAACCTTCCTCCGCATATACGCCCGTAAAATCGGCGATCAACAAGCTCGGTTTCATCTTTCAAAGATAAGACAATTATCTTGATTTTCCTTTCGATATGCATCAAAATACCCGAGAAAAACAAGAAATTGTCATTTTGAGGCCGCTTGTCTGGTTTTCTTACTTAATTTATTGGATTCCAATGGATATAACACGATTGTTTATATCAATAACAAAAGTGTTAATATCGTACGACGATATTTGCAACCCCGATTCACCACCCGCAAACCGCATCCGGCCACGCTTTTCATTATTAAAAATTTTTAGCGAAACCCTTGGATTGCAAGGATAAATAACTATCTTTGCAATAGTATGTATCGCAACAACCTCAGCAAGCACCATCATCACCCGGTCTCCATAGATTAGGGCGGTACGTTGGCGCACGATACGTACGAATGGTAACACCGATGAAGACCTGCCCTCCCCAAGGCGGGCTTTTTTTATTTGAGAAGACAAGACAAAAACGAACAAATAGACATGCTCAGAATCGCCATCCAATCCAAAGGCAGGCTCAACGAAGAGAGTCTCGCCCTCCTCCAGAGCATCGGCATCGAGGTCGATGCCCCCAAGCGGAAACTGCTTTCCAAATCGCAGACCTTCCCCATCGAAGCCCTGTACCTCCGCGACGACGACATTCCCCATGTCGTCGAAAGCGGAACCGCCACGCTGGGCATCGTGGGCCTGAACGAGGTCGAAGAGCGCGGAGCCGATGTCTCCGTCATCGCACGGCTCGGCTTCGGCGCCTGCCGGCTCAGCCTCGCCATCCCCAAGGGCGAGGACTACGGCGGCATCGAGTGGTTTTCCGGCCGCCGCATCGCCACCTCCTACCCGAACATCCTCCGCAAGTATCTGGTCGACAGAGGGATCGACGCCAAGATCGAGGTCATCACCGGTTCGGTGGAAATCGGCCCTGCCGTGGGTATCGCCGATGCCATCTTCGACATTGTCTCCTCCGGCAGCACCCTTATCGCGAACGGTCTCCGCGAGGTGGAGACGGTCTTCGAGTCCGAGGCCGTTCTCATTGCGAACAAGTCGTTGACGGCTGAGGATCAGGCGATTATCGACGACCTCCTCTTCCGCATCGACTCGGAGACCGTCAGCCGCGGCAAGAAATACATGCTGATGAATATCCCCCGGTCCTCCCTGGACGAGGCCATCAAGATCCTGCCGGCCATGCGGAGCCCCACCGTGATGCCGCTGGCCTCCCCCGACTGGTGCTCCCTGCACTCGGTCATCGACGCGGCCGACCTCTGGACCAAGGTCCGGCAGCTCAAGGCCATCGGTGCCGAAGGTATCCTGGTCATGGACGTTGACAAGATCATCTTATGAGAATCATCGAGAATCCGGCCCGGTCGGCGTGGGACACCCTGACCCGGCGGCAAGGCGTCGACTACGAAGGCATCCGCCCGCGGGTGGAAGCCATCCTAGGCGCCGTGGAAACCGAAGGCGACGCCGCCCTGAAGCGGCTCATGCTGGAGATTGACAAGGTCGATGCTCCCCTGGAAGTAACTGAATCCGAGATTGATGCGGCTTGCGCAAAGGTTTCGGAAGCGGTGCAGGAAGCCATCCGCGTGGCGAAACGGAACGTCGAGGCGTTCCACCGGGCGCAACTTCCCCGCGAGATCCGCGTAGAGACAGCACCGGGCGTCGTCTGCATCCAGCGGCCGGTCCCGATCCGCCGCGTGGGCCTGTACATTCCCGGCGGCAGCGCGCCGCTGTTCTCCACCGTGCTGATGCTCGCCGTCCCGGCCGCCCTGGCCGGTTGCCGCGACCGCATCCTGTGCACGCCCTGCCGGAAAGACGGTTCCGTCGCCCCCGAGGTGCTTTTTGCAGCCCGGGAGTGCGGCGTGACGCGGATTTTCCGCATCGGCGGCGCCCAGGCCGTGGCCGCGATGGCCTTCGGCACGGAGACGGTTCCGAAGGTGGACAAGATCTTCGGCCCGGGCAATCCGTGGGTCACCCTGGCAAAACAGATCGTCAGCGGCCGGAACACCGCCATTGACATGCCAGCCGGCCCGTCGGAGGTCATGGTCCTGGCCGATGGAAGCGCCCCTGCCGCCTTCACTGCGGCCGACCTCCTCTCCCAGGCGGAGCACGGAAAAGACAGCACGGCAGTGCTTGTCACCACCGAAAGGGATTATGCCGATAAAGTCCTGCAAGAAGTTGAAAATCAGAAAAAACTTCTTCCTCGTGATGCACAGGTAGAAGGTTCCTTGGCACACAGCTACGCCGTCGTTTTCCCCAGCCTCCAGGACGTCATCGACTTCGCCGAGGCCTATGCCCCGGAGCACCTGATCATCGCCTGGAAGAACGCCGCGGAAGTGGCCGGACAAATCACGGCCGCGGGCAGCGTTTTCGTCGGTCCCTGGAGTCCCGAGAGCGCCGGCGACTACGCCTCCGGCACGAACCACACCCTGCCCACCAGCGGCTGGGCCCTCTCATGCAGCGGGGTCAACATGGACAGCTTCATGCGGAAGATGACCCTGCAGGAACTCTCGCGCGACGGGCTGGCTGCCCTTGCGCCCACCATCGTCAACATGGCGCAAGCCGAAGGGCTGGACGCCCACGCGCGCGCCGTCACCCTCAGAATCGAAGGAAAATGAGCCGGATCACTCCCCTTGTCAGGCCCAACATCGCGGCCCTGACCCCGTACTCCACGGCACGGGACGAATACGACGGCCCCATCGGCATCTTCCTGGATGCCAACGAGAGCCCCTACGAAAACGGCTACAACCGCTACCCGGACCCGCACCAGGCGGAGCTCAAGGCCCGCATCGGCGGCATCAAGGGAATCCCCGTGAAGAGCCTCTTCCTCGGGAACGGCAGCGATGAAGCCATCGACCTGGTATTCAGGATCTTCTGCGAACCTGGAAAGGACAATGCCGTTATCATGGCACCCAGCTACGGCATGTACGGCGTGGCGGCGGCCATCAACGATGTCGAAGTCCGCAGCATCCGGCTGGATGCCGATTTCAACCTGGACAGCGAGAAGCTCCTTGGCGCATGTGATGAACGCACCAAGGTCATCTTCCTGTGCTCGCCGAACAACCCTTCCGGCAATGCCTTCGAGCTGAAGCAGTTGCTGGACATCTGCGACCGCTTCCCCGGAGTCGTCGTCGTGGACGAAGCCTATGCGGATTTCTCCGAAAAAGGAAGCCTCGCGAAAGAGGCCACGGTCCGGGAGAACCTCATCGTCCTCCAGACCCTTTCAAAGGCCCGCGCAATGGCCGGCCTGCGGATCGGCCTCGCCATCTCCAGCGAGGAAATCATCCGGCTGATGTCCATGGTCAAATACCCCTACAACCTGAGCCGGGCGGCAATGGAAAAGGCTTTTCAATTCCTGGAGAAACCCATTGACGATGAAGTGAATACCATTGTCAATGAAAGAAAGAGATTAGCTTCTATCCTCCCCCGTTTCCCCTTCGTGCAGCGGGTGTTCACGAGCGATGCGAACTTCATCCTGGTCCGGGTGGACGACGCGAACGCCCTCTATGACTATCTGCTGGGCAAAGGCATCATCGTCCGGAACCGGACGCGGGTGCCCGGATGCGCGGGCTGCCTCCGCCTGACCGTGGGCCTGCCCGCCGAGAACGAATCCCTGTTGAACGCTTTAGACAGCTATACCGTATGAGCGACCTGAAAAAAGCCCTCTTCATCGACCGGGACGGCACCATTCTCGTGGAGCCGGCCGACGAGCAGATCGACGCCCTCGACAAGTTCGCGTTCGTTCCCGGCGCCATCAGCGGCCTGAGGGCCCTGACCGGCCTGGGATACGAGCTCGTCCTCGTCTCCAACCAGGACGGGCTGGGCACTCCTTCCTTCCCTGAGGAGACCTTCTGGCCCTGCCAGAACTTGATGCTCAACACCTTGAAGGGTGAAGGCATCGTCTTCGACAACATTCTGATCGACAAGACCTTCCCGCACGAGAACGCCCCCACCCGGAAGCCCGGGACGGGGATGCTCGGGTCCTATATGGACGGTTCCTACGACCTCGCCGCGAGTTTTGTCATCGGCGACCGGGATACGGACGTCAAACTAGCCGAGAACCTCGGCGCCCGGGCATTGCAAGTCGGACCGATGACCTGGGCGGAGATCGCCGAAGCCGTCCGGAGCAGCTCCCGGCAGGTGACCATCGCCCGGAAAACCCGCGAGACGGATATCACCCTGACGCTGGACCTGGACGGGAAAGGTCCGTCCGGCATCAACACCGGCCTGCACTTCTTCGACCACATGCTGGAACAGATTCCACACCACGGAGGAGTGAGCCTCGCGGTCTCCTGCCAGGGCGACCTGGAGGTCGATGAGCACCACACGATGGAAGACGTGGGCATCGTCCTGGGTGAGGCCATCGGCCAGGCCCTGGGTGACAAGCGCGGCATCGAACGATATGGATTCGTACTTCCGATGGACGAGTGCAAAGCAATGGTACTCATTGATTTCGGAGGAAGGGCGGATTTCGTATGGAAGGTGGATTTCACCCGCGAATACGTGGGTGACACCCCCACGGAAATGTTCTCGCACTTCTTCAAGTCGCTATGCACGGCGGCCCGCTGCAACCTCCGCGTGGAAGCCGAAGGCGAGAACAACCACCACCTCGCCGAGTCCGTTTTCAAGGCCTTCGCCAGGGCCCTGCGCCAAGCCGTCCGGCGCAATGTGTTCGACGGCGCCCTCCCCTCATCCAAAGGAACGCTATGATCGCCATCATCGACTATGACATGGGCAATCTCCGGTCGCTGGAGAACGCCCTGGACCGGCTGGGCGCGACTAACTGCGTGACGGCCGATCCGGACACCATCCGGAAGGCGGACAAGGTCATCCTCCCGGGCGTGGGGCACGCCGGGCTTGCGATGGATAATCTCGTGGAGCGCGGGCTTCCGGCCGTCATCCGCTCCCTGCGCCAGCCCGTGCTGGGTATCTGCGTGGGGATGCAGGTGCTGTGCCGAGACAGCGAAGAAGCCCCTGGGAAACCCTGCCTGGGCGTTTTTGACGCCCATGTGCGCCGCTTCTCCCCCGCTCCCGGCTGCAAAGTTCCGCACATGGGCTGGAACGACCTGGGGAACCTGGAAGGCAAGCTGTTCAAGGATATGAAGTCAGGCGCGTATGTGTACTTTGTCCATTCCTACTTCGCCGGTCTGTGCCCGGATACGGTCGCTACCTGCAAGTACGCTGGCGTGATGTTCAGCGCCGCGCTCCGGTACGAAAACTTCTACGGGACGCAGTTCCATCCGGAAAAAAGCGGTTCCGTCGGTGAAAAGATCCTCCAAAACTTCCTGGCCCTATGATCGAGATCATCCCTGCCATCGACATCATCGGCGGCAAATGCACGCGGCTCTCCCAGGGAGACTATGCGACCCAGAAAGACTACGGCGGCGACCCGGCCGAATGGGCCCGGGCCTATGCCGATTGCGGCGTCCGTCGGCTGCACCTCGTGGACCTGGAAGGGGCCAAGGCCTCCAAGCCCAAAAACCTCCGCACCCTGGAGGAAATCGCCTCCCTGGGCCTTCTGACACTGGAATGGGGCGGTGGCATCAAGGACGACGGGGCCCTTGCATCGGTCTGGGACGCGGGCGCCGACGAGGCCATCATCGGCAGCATCGCGGCGAAGGATCCGGCGCGGATGACGGCCTGGCTGGAGCGCTGGGGCGCCCGGGTCATCCTCGGGGCCGACGTCCGCGACGGCAAGGTCGCCGTGAGCGGCTGGCTCGAGGATAGCGGCATCGGCCTGGACGAGCTCATCAACACCTTCCTGCCCTCCGGCCTGAAGCGCGCCATCGTCACGGACATTTCCCGCGACGGGATGCTGCAGGGGCCGTCCTTCGACCTTTACAAGGGGTTGCAGGAGCGGTTTCCGGACCTGACGACGATCGTCAGCGGCGGCGTGTCGTCCCTGGACGACGTGCGCCGCGCGGACGAAATGGGCCTGCCCGGCATCATCGTGGGCAAGGCCATCTATGAGAACCGTATCACGCTCAAAGACTTAGCGACATGCTTGCAAAACGGATAATCCCCTGCCTGGACGTCAAGGACGGCCGTGTGGTGAAAGGCATCAACTTCCTGGGCCTGCAGGACGTGGGCGACGCCGTGCAACTCGGCCGCCGCTATGCCCTGGAAGGGGCCGACGAACTCGTTTACCTGGACATCAGCGCCACGCTGGAAGGCCGGAAGACCTTCGCGGAACTGGTTGCCCGGGTCGGAGAAGCCGTCAACATTCCCTTTACCGTGGGCGGCGGCATCCGGAGCCTGGACGACGCGTCGCGCCTGCTGGATGCCGGTGCCGACAAGATCACCCTGAACAGCGCCGCCATAGCCCGGCCGGAGCTCATCGGCGAGATCGCCGCCAAATACGGCCGGCAGTTCGTCGTGGTGGCCATCGACGCGAAATCGTGCCCGGACGGCCTCTGGCACGCGACTACGCACGGCGGAAGCCGCCCTTCCGACAAGGAGCTTTTCTCCTGGGCCAAGGAGGCCGAGGAGCGCGGTGCCGGCGAGATCCTGTTCACGTCCATGGACCACGACGGCACCCGGAACGGCTATCCCTGCGACGTTTACGCGGCGCTCTCCGACAGCCTGGGCATTCCCGTCATCGCCTCCGGCGGCGCCGGCAGCGTCGCGGACATCGCCGCCGTCCTCACCGAGGGCAAGGCCGATGCCGCCCTCGCCGCCAGCATCTTCCATTACGGTCAGTACACCGTGGCGGAGGTCAAGCGCCAGCTCGCCGAAGCCGGCATTCCCGTTCGCTTATAAAAGATTGACAGTCATGACATTCGACGATTTTAACCTCAGCAAGACCGGGGACGGACTGCTCCCCGTTATCATCCAGGACGCCACCACGCTCAAGGTCCTGATGCTCGGTTATATGGACCGCGCCGCCTTCGACAAGACCGTCGAGGAAGGGCGCGTCACATTCTTCTCGCGTTCCAAGCAGCGGCTGTGGACCAAGGGAGAAACCAGCGGCAACTTCCTGACCGTCAAGAAGATGTTCATCGACTGTGACGGCGACACCCTCCTCATCCAGGCCGATCCGGCCGGCCCGACCTGCCATCGCGGCACGACGGCCTGTTTCGACACGCCGGAGGACGAGGGCTTCATCCGCTCCCTCTCGAAGCTCATCCAGGGCCGTCACGCGCAGATGCCGGACGGTTCCTATACCACGAAGCTCTTCATCAAGGGTCCCAAGGCCATCGCCAAGAAAGTGGGCGAAGAGGCCACGGAAATGGTCATCGAGGCCGTCGACGGCAACCGCGACCGCTTCATCTACGAGACCTCCGACCTCGCCTATCACCTGCTGGTCCTGCTGGAATCGATGGGCTGCACCGTCGAGGACATCGAACGGGAACTGGCCCTCCGACACCGGTAGTCACCCCTGCCGGCCGCAATTGCGGGAAATATGCACCGGAGACCATTTGAGTAACCGATGCGGCCGTGTTTTCCTGCTTCTTGGCCATTTTCTTGGCCACGTCTGCAACCAGATAGCATTGTGGCAATGCTTTTCCGCAATTGCGTCTGGAGGATTGAATTGTTTTTTCTACCTTTGTTCGCTCTTACATAGACTGTTATGATTCTTTTCAGATGCGATTACGCGGAAGGGGCCCATCCGGAGATACTCAAGCGGCTCACCGAAACCAACTTCGAACAGCTGGACGGTTATGGCAACGATCCCTATACCCGGAGCGCGAAACGGAAGATCCTGGAGGCTTGTAACTGCCCGGAGGGCGAAGTCCATCTCCTCGTGGGCGGCACCCAGACCAACTCCACCATCATCGCCGCGATGCTCGCGGACTACGAGGGCGCCGTCGCCGTGCAGACCGGCCATATCGCTGTCCATGAGGCGGGCGCGGTCGAGTACACCGGGCACAAGGTATTGACCCTCCCCCAGCATCACGGAAAGATGGACGCGGGCGAACTGGAAGCCTTCCTCGCCGCCTCCGCCGCGGATCCGAACAAGGACCACATGGTATGGCCCGGTCTCGTGTACATTTCCCTGTCCACGGAATACGGCACCATCTACACTCGCGCAGAACTCGCTGAACTGCAGGCGATTGCCCATAAGTACGGCCTGCCGCTGTTCATCGACGGCGCCCGGCTGGGCTACGCCCTCGCCAGCCCCGCCTGCGACTTCACCCTGGCAGACCTCGCCAGCCTTTGCGACGTCTTCTACATCGGCGGAACCAAGGTCGGCGCCCTCTGCGGCGAAGCCGTCGTCTTCACGAAAAAGGCCCCGAAGCACTTCTTCACGACCATCAAGCAGCACGGCGCCCTCCTGGCGAAGGGCCGCCTCCTCGGCGTCCAGTTCGACACCCTCTTCACGGACAACCTCTACGGCCGCATCGCCGCGAACGCCATCGACCGTGCCCAGGACATGATTGCCGTCCTCAAGGAAAAAGGCATCCCCTTCTTCCTCGAAACGCCGACCAATCAGCAATTTGTAATCCTGGAAAACTCCTACATGGAAGCCCTCTCCTCCCAAGTCGGCTTCGACATCTGGGAGCCCTACGACGCCACCCACACCGTCGTCCGCTTCGCCACCAGCTGGGCGACGACCGAGGAAATAATTCAGCAGCTGCGGGAATTGCTTTAAAAATATTTGCAAACTCAGAAAAAATACCTATCTTTGCAATCCCAAACGATGGTGCTGTAGCTCAGATGGTAGAGCAATGGACTGAAAATCCATGTGTCGGCAGTTCGATTCTTCCCAGCACCACTGAAACCCGCTGAATTCCAGCGGGTTTTTTCGTTTTTTGGCTTTTGTTGCGTATCTTTATGAAAAAGATTGCAACTTTTTCCAACCTTTCGGCCGATGGTTCCGTCTAATGGATGAAACCGCTCCGGAAGCGGGAATGTTGAACCTTTAAAGAAATACAGTTATGGAAGCCACGTTAGTACCTATCTTCATCTGCGTCATTCTCCCGATCGCCATTGTCTGGCTGGTGGTCCGTGCCCGGAAGCACGAAATGGACAAGAAGACGGAAATCATGCTCAAGGCCATCGAAAACGGGGCCCAGGTCGACCCCCAGCTCTTCAAGACCAAACAGTCCACCCGCAGCATCAAGCAGGAACTCATGGACAAGTTCACCGGCGCCTGCGTCACCTCCTTCATGGGCATCGCCTTCCTGGCGATCGGCATCCTGAACCGGAGCAACCCCGGAATGTTCAAAGGCCTGTGGTTCCTGGAGACCGCTCTCACTGCCGGCGCCATCCTGCTGGCCATCGGATTCGCCCTGTTCTTCTCCTACCTGGTGAGCAAGCGGACGCTTGCCAAGGAGATCGAAGCCGAAGAAAAGAACCTCGAAAAGTAAAATGACTCAGGAGCGGTTCATCAGCCTGGTGCGCGCAGAGCAGGAGCCCCTACGGCGGTTCCTGCTGGCGCTGTGTTGTGGCGATGCCGCTCTCGCCGATGACATCGCCCAGGATGCGCTCGTACGGGCATACGTGGCGTCCGGCTCGTTCCTGGGCCTGTCCAAATTCAGCACCTGGCTCTTCAGGATCGCCTACAATTGTTATATCGACCATTGCCGGAAGGCCAAGCCGGATCAGACGTCCGTCGACGATGCCCTGGACCTCCCGGCTGCCGAATCATCCGACTCCGCCTTCCGGTACCAGCAGCTCTACCGGGCCATGGACCGGCTTCCGGAGAAGGAAAAAGCAGCGATCTCCCTCTTCTATTTCGAAGACCGGAGCATCAAGGAGATCGCGGCTATCCTGGGTATCCCGCAAGGCACCGTAAAGTACCACCTTTCGATGGGCCGAACCCATCTGAAACAGCACATACAGTTATGAACGAGATCGACGAATTCCTGCGCGGAAACAAGCCCGCCGTGAAAGACGACCCCACCTTTTTGCTGGAAACCCGCCGGCGGCTCGAGGCCGTGGAGGGAATCAAGGCCGAGGTGGACCGCCAGCGCAGCCGCGGCCGCCTGGCGCTGGTGTTCGCGCTGGCCATCGGCCTCGCTGTCGGCGTGCTGGCCACTGCCGTCGCCTTCCTCTATCCGGTGGATGCCGCCTCGGCAGGACAGGGATTATGGGACAGCATCTGCCTGTTCCTGACTACCTGGAAGCAGTATCTGCTCCTGCCTGTCGCTATTCTCGCCATCGCCTTCGGCCTCGTCCTCTCCAGAGGCAGCCGGAGTGCGGTAAGGTTGTAAACATCGGCAAACATGAATAAGTTACTCCAAGAAATTACCGCGCGGGCCGATGCGAGCCAGGTGGAAGGGCTGTCCCGGTTCTTCAAGACGGGGCCGGGGCAATATGGCGAGGGCGACAAGTTCCTCGGCATCAAGGTGCCCGTGACGCGGGAGGTCGTAAAGGCCTGCTGGCGGGAAACCAGCCTGGAGGACCTGGAAGCGTGCATTGCCAGCGAGTATCACGAGGTGCGGCTCGCCGCGCTGCTGGCGCTGGTGGAGATCTTTGCGCATGCGAAGAGATTCCCGGTCAAGCCGGGAATGACGAAAATGACGTCATGCCCGGCCCGACCGGGCATCTCGCAGAAAGATTGCGTCGATTTCTACCTCGCCCATACCGGCCGGATCAACAACTGGGATTTGGTGGACCTGAGCTGTTATCCCCTGCTGGGGGTGTGGCTCCTGGACAAGGACCGGCAACTGCTGTATGACCTGGCCCGGAACGGAAAAACCCTCTGGGAGCAGCGCATCGGCATCGTCAGCACGATGACGTTCATCCGGCACGGGCAGCTGCAGGACACCTTCGACATCGCCGACATCCTGCTCCATCATTCGCACGACCTCATCCACAAGGCCGTGGGCTGGCTCCTGCGGGAGGCCGGGAAGCGCGACAAGGAAGCGCTCGTCGCATACTTGGAACCCCGCTATCTGACCATGCCCCGGACGATGCTCCGTTATGCCATCGAGAAGTTCCCCGAGGCGGAACGCCAACCATATCTGAAGAAATGAGAGTCCTGTTTGTCTGCCACGGCAATATCTGCCGCAGCCCGATGGCCGAGTTCATCCTAAAAGCCCTCGTGCGCAGCCGGGGCCAGGAAGGGGCCTGGCATATCGAGTCGGCCGCGGTGTCCACGGAAGAAATCGGCAATCCCATCTATCCGCCTGCCAAACGCTGCCTCTCGCAGCACGGCGTGCCTTTCGACAAGGAGAAGCGTGCCCGGCAGGTGACCAGGGCCGATTACGGCCGCTTCGACCGCATCATCTGCATGGATGCCTGGAACCTCCGGCTCATCAAGCGGATCATCCCTGACGACCCGGAAGGGAAGATCCATCTCTTGATGTCCTACACGGGCGTCGGCCGGGATGTCGCCGACCCGTGGTACACCGATGATTTCGAAACAGCCTTCCAAGATATCCTGGAAGGCTGCGAAGCAATGCTGATGTAAGAGAAAAGGCTGCTTACTGGAAGCAGTACCCCTCCCCTTCCTTCGTCAGGATGTTCTCGGCATAAGGGCCGATCTTCCGACGGAGGCGGTTGATGTAGGTATCGACCACCCGCACATTCGTCGCGGTGTTCTCGGACCAGCACTGCGTGTGCAGGTCTTCGGCCGTAAAGGTGTCACCGACATTCTCCAGGAACAGTTTCAAAAGGTTGTACTCGTGGATGGACAGTTCCACGAGTTCACCGTCCACGGTAACCTCCTTGGCGTCCGGGTCGATCTGCATGCCGCGGAACCGGATCCCGTTGCGGACGGCGCCCAAACGGGCCTCCACGACGTTGATGATGTAGTCGCCCGTCTTCTCGCATTCGCCGATGAGGTCGGAGAACACGGTGCCGAGGTCGTATCCGTACGCCTGGGCGTCCAGATTCTCGATATTCTTCTGCTTGAGCGTGTTCCGGCAGAGGTTGATGCGACGTTCGACATCCTCGGAGTCCACGATGGAGACCTTCTCCCGGCGGTTGGCCAGGGACTCGTTCATCCGGGCCAGGGCCTCGTCGACAAGGGCGAACATCTCGGCCACACCGGCCTCCTGCTCCTCGCCGAACACGACCTTGTTGTCGCGCTTGCGGCGGAGGATCCGGGCCAGGTTGAAGCAGCTGTCGCCCACGGACTCGAGCTCGCCGATCTGGCGCAGCATCGCGCGGATCTTCTGCTTGGTGTCGTCGGACAGATGCGCCGATCCTACCTCTCCGAGGTAACGGCCGATTTCGTTCTCCATCCGGTCGCTCATATCCTCGACCTTCTTGATGCGGTCGAAGAGTTTGTCGAAGGCCTGCTCATCCTGGGTGCCGTACAGTTCCTTCACCATCCCGAACATCCGCTCCATCCGCTCGCCGAAGACCACAATCTCCTTCTGTGCCTGCAGGACGGAGATTTCGGGGGTCTTCATGATACCGCCACGGATGTATTGCAGGCGGAACTCGTCCTCATCCTCGGTCTTCCTGGGCTTGATCAGGAAGCAGACCAGCTTCTCGATCTGCGGGATGAACCAGATCAGGACGGCCGTGTTGATGACGTTGAAACACGTGTGGAACGTCGCCAGGGCGAAGGAAAGCTGCGTGGGGCTCTGCTCGGCGGCGGTGGGGTCCAGTCCCACCAGGCCGCACACCATCCGCACGAACGGGAAGAAGAAGATGAGCACCCAGATGACGCCGAACACATTGAACACCAAGTGCGCCATCGCTGTCCGACGCGCCTGCGTATTCGCGCTCAGCGCCGCCAGGTTCGCCGTCACCGTCGTGCCGATGTTCTCGCCCATCACCAGCGCGATACCCTGATAGATGGAAATCGCACCGGTCGCGCACAGGACCATCGTAATGGCCATGAGCGCGGCGGAACTCTGCACCATCGCCGTCAGGACAGTGCCGATCAGCAGGAACAGCAGGATGGTCCCGTAGTTGGTCTTGAAACTCGAGAAGAAGGCGACTACGGCGGGCTTGCTGGCGAGGTCCATCTCCACGCCCGTCTGCTTCAGCATGCCCAGCGCAAAGAGCAGGAAGGAAAGGCCGAACAGGAAATCGCCGATGTAGCGGTGCTTCCCCAGCTGGATCAGGATGATGCCGATGAGGAAGGCCGGCCACACCATATCCGCCATATTGAAGGAGAAGCCGGCCGACATGATCCACGCGCTCATCGTCGTGCCGATGTTCGCGCCCATGATGATCGAGATGGCCTGGGTGAGCGTGAGCAGGGCCGCATTCACGAAGGACACCGTCATCACGGTGGTAGCGGCGGAGGACTGGACTGCGACGGTCACCAGCGCGCCGGTGGCGACACCGGAGAAGCGGTTGGTGGTCATGGCGCCCAGCAAGTGACGCAGCTGCGGACCCGCCATTTTCTGGAGGGCTTCGCTCATCACTTTCATGCCGTAGATCAGGAGGGCGATCGAGCCGAGAAGTTTCAGGACGATAAGCATAGGGTGTATTGCGTTTTAGTATTGTTCGATGAAATCCACGATCAGCTTGAACACTGGTTCATAGCTGTCGAAGACGGCGTTCCTCCAATTGTCCAGCGGGGTATGGTAATACGGGAAGGCAGATCCTTCCTCATCCTCCAGGAAGATGCAGGGAATCCCGCGCTTGGCAAACGGATAATGGTCGCTGTTCGCCGCCAGCGCGCCATGGTTCAGGGACTTGAAATAGCCCTTCTCCACATTGATGCGCTCGATCAGTTCGTAACCCCGCTGGCCCTGGTCGCTGGTCTCGCAGTACAGGACGGGATTGTTGTCCCCGATCATGTCCACATTGATCAGGTACCGGATCATTTCCAGCGGGAAAACCGGATGCTGCGCGTAATACTCCGATCCGCGGAGGTTCGCATCCTCGCCGGAGAAGGCGATGAACAGCATGTCATACTTGGGCCGATGCTCGGCGAAATAGGCGGCCAGGGTGACGAGGGCGGCCGTGCCGGAAGCATTGTCATTGGCCCCGGCATAGAACACCCGGCGGCCGAGATTGCCCAGGTGGTCGTAATGGGCCGTGAAGACGTAGCAGCTGTCGTGGCTGGCGCCCTCCACCGAGGCGATGACGTTGAAACATTGGTAGTTCTTGTAGAACTTGTTGTCGATGTCCACGGTGACGCTCCGGGAGCCGCGGGGAATCTGCTTCGACAGGAGCCAGATGACGGGCTTGGGGTTCACTTTTTCGCCATAGGCCTTGTAGAACTTCAGAGGTTCGTCCCAGGTGAGGATGAGCCCTTTGTTCGGGGCACCGTCCGCGCTCTGGAGCTTCTGGAAATCATCCCGGTGCTTGTAGGTGAACCAGAAATCGCAGACGACAAACGCGTCCTTGTATTCGGGCTTCTCCAGGTCGCTGAAGATCTTCGCGGAATCGTAATGGAGGGTATCGATGTAATAGACCGGATAGGTTCCTTCAACGCCCGGGCAGTACTCCCGGACGGTGAAATCCGTCCCGGGCGTCATTCTCCGCCCGTCGACGGAGAGTTTCATGTCCCCGGCGAAGGTATTGATGTCCAGGGTGAAATGCTGGCGGGTGACCGCGTCGACCCCGGCCTTGCGGTAGGCTTTCTCCAGGTATTTGCCCGCCTTGTTGGCGCCGTCGCGGGCATAGCCGCGGCCCTGGAACCGCGCGGAACTGAGATCTCTGACGACCTTCTTGTATTTCGCCAGGTCCTGGGCGCTCCCTGGCACGGCCAAGACCGCCAGCAGGATCAGTATCAATACTCTTCTCATGATTATGCAAATATAACAATTCTCCGCCAATCTCGACCGGAAAGATGCGGACAAATCGGGAAGAAATCGTATATTTGTGTTCGTATGAAAGCAATCCAGATTACCCAACCGTTCGAACTGAACGTCATCGATGTCGAGAAACCCCGGTGCGGGGAAGGCGAAGTGCTGCTGCGGATCCGGTATGTCGGATTCTGCGGGAGCGATTTGAACACCTGGCGCGGGGGGAACGCGATGGCGAAGGCCGGCGTGGTCCCGGGCCACGAAGTGGGCGCGGAGATCGCCGCCGTCGGGCCCGGCGTTCCCGAAGCGCTGCAGCCCGGCATGACCGTCACCGTCAATCCCTATACCGCCTGCGGGCACTGCGCAGCCTGCCGGAACGGACGTTCCAACGCCTGCGAATTCAACGAGACGCTGGGCGTCCAGCGGGACGGCGCGATGCGGGAATTCTTCGTGGTTCCCTGGCAGAAAGTCATCGTGACCGAGGGTATTTCCGTACGCGACTGCGCCCTGGTCGAGCCCCTGAGCGTAGGTTTCCACGCCGTGAGCCGGGCCCGGGTGACCGAGAAAGACGTCGTGGCCGTCTTCGGATGCGGCATGATCGGCATGGGCGCCATCATCGGGGCCGCGCTCCGCGGAGCGACCGTCGTGGCGATGGACATCGACGACGAGAAACTGGCCGTCGCGAAGGCGGTCGGTGCGAAATATACGGTCAATACCGCGTATGAGGACGTACAGGAAGGCATCTCGGAACTGACAAACGGGTTGCTGGCCGATGTCGTTATCGAAGCCGTGGGACTGCCCGTGACCCAGCGGCAGGCCATCGCCAACGTCGGTTTCACCGGACGCGTCGTCTTCATCGGCTATGCCAAGGACCAGACGACCTTCCGCACCGCCGATTTCGTCAAGAAAGAACTGGACATCCGGGGTTCCCGCAACGCCTGCCCGGAGGATTTCCAGGCCGTCATCGAGTATCTCCGGCGCGGTACCTGTCCGTACGACAAGTTGATCACCGCGGTCGTCAAGCCGGAGGAAGCGGCGGATGCGATGCAGCATTGGCACGAAAACCCCGGAAAAGTCTTCCGGATCCTTGTTGAATTCTAAGCCAGCCAGTCCTATGATTTATCGCGATTTGGGAAAGACCGGAATGAAGGTGTCCGTGATCGGTTTCGGCGCCTCCTCCCTGGGCGGCGTCTTCCACGATTTCGAGGAGGCGAAAGGCATCGAGGCCGTGTTCGCCGCCATCGACGCCGGGGTCAACTTCATCGACGTATCCCCGTATTACGGCTATTACAAGGCCGAAACCGTGCTCGGAAAGGCCCTGAAGGACATCCCGCGGGACAAGTTCTTCCTGTCCACGAAAGTGGGCCGCTACGGCGAGGACGGGCACAACACCTGGGACTACTCCGCCGAGCGCGTGACCCGCAGCGTGTACGAGAGCATGGAACGCCTGAACATCGACTGCATCGACCTGATCAATGTCCATGACATCGAGTTCTCGGACCTCGACCAGGTCGCCGGCGAGACGCTGCCCGCCCTCGTGCGGCTGCGCGAGGAAGGCGTCGTCAAGCACGTCGGCATCACGGACCTGCAGCTGGAAAACTTGAAGTGGATGGTGGAACACGTCCCTGCCGGGACGGTGGAAAGCGTGCTCAATTTCTGTCACTACTGCCTGAACGACGACAAGCTGGTGGACTTCCTGGACTTCTTCGAGGCCCACGGCGTCGGCGTCATCAACGCATCGCCGTTCTCGATGGGCCTGCTGACGCAGCGGGGCGTGCCAGCCTGGCACCCGGCGCCGGCATCGCTTGTGGAAGCCTGCAAGCGCGCCGCCGCGCACTGCGCCGCCAAGGGCTGTCCCATCGAGAAACTCGCGATGCAGTATTCCCTGCAGAACCCCCGCATCGCCTCCACCCTGTTCAGCACCACCAAACCCGAAAACCTCCGGAAGAACGTCGCCTACATGGACGAACCCATCGACCTGCAGCTGGTGCAGGAAGTGCGGGAGATCATCGGCGACCAGCTCCGCGTTTCCTGGTCCAATACCTGATCCTGTATGCTTATCATCGACGCCCACAGCCACTTGTGGCTCCGGCAGGAAGCCGTCGTGGACGGGAAGGAGATCCGGCCGCTTCCGAATGGCCGGAGCCTGTTCATGGGCACGGAAGTCCAGATGCTTCCGCCCTTTCTGATCGACGGCCGGAACACGGCCGAGGTGTTCCTTTCGAACATGGATTACGCGCAGGTGTCCGCCGCGGTCGTCACGCAGGAATTCATCGACGGCCTGCAGAACGATTACCTGGAGGATGTGGAACTGCGGTATCCGGAGCGGTTCTTCGTGTTCGGGATGTGCGAATTCCGCAAGCCCGGTTTCCTCGCCCAGGCGGAGGAACTCATCGGCCGGGGCTTCCGGGGCATCAAGATTCCCGCCGCCCGCCTCCTGCTGCCCGAAGGCCGCGTCCGGCTGGACAGTCCGGAGATGATGGAGCTGTTCCACCTGATGGAGGACCGGGACCTGATCCTGCATGTGGAATTGGCCGACGGAGACCTGCAAGTACCAGAGATGGAATCGGTGATCGCCGAGTGTCCCCGGCTCCGCATCCTGATCGGCCACTTCGGGATGGTCACCCGGCCCGGCTGGATGGAACAGATCCGCCTGGCCCGCCATCCCCACGTGTACGTGGAATGCGGCGGCATCACCTGGCTTTTCAACGACGAGTTCTACCCCTTCCCTTCGGCTGTCCGGGCCATCCGGGAAGCGGCGGACGAAGTGGGCATCGACAAGCTGATGTGGGGGTCCGACTACCCCCGCACCATTACCGCCATCACCTACAAGATGTCCTACGACTTCATCACGAAGAGTCCGCTCCTGACCGATGCGGAAAAGGCGGCGTTCCTGGGCCTGAATGCCCAACGCCTTTTCGGCTTCGGCGACCTCCCCGTCCCGAAGCATGTGAAGAACATGTCGGAATAAAAAACTTTTTCCGTATCTTTGGAACCATGCTAGAAAAGATTGTCTCCCAGGTCAATGATATCGTCTGGAATCCGGGGCTGGTCGTGCTGCTGATCGCCGCCGGCCTGTATTTCTCGTTCCGGACCCGGTTCGTGCAGGTCCGTCGGTTCAAACTGATGCTCAAGTCCCTGTTCTCCAAGAAGGAGGGCGCGCAGGGGATCTCGTCCTTCGAGGCATTCTGCATCGCCCTGTCCGGACGCGTGGGCACCGGCAACATCGTGGGCGTGGCGACAGCCATCGCCTTCGGCGGTCCCGGGGCCGTATTCTGGATGTGGATCGTCGCCTTCTTCGGCGCCTCCACAGCCTTTGTCGAGTCCACCCTGGCGCAGATCTACAAGTTCCCGCACCATTCCGGTTACCGGGGCGGTCCTTTCAGCTTCATCGAACACGGACTGGGCAAGAAATGGCTGGGCGTTACGTTCGCGGCCATCACCGTCCTCGCCTGCGGCTTCTTCCTGACGACGGTCCAGTCGAACGGCGTCTCGTCGGCCATCAAGAACGCCTTCCCGGTGTCTCCCCTCACCTCCGGCATCGCCCTCGCGGTCATCCTGGGCCTCGTCATCTTCGGCGGCGTCAGGCGCATCGCCCGGGTGGCCTCCGTCGTCACCCCGTTCATGGCCCTCGGCTACATCCTGATGTCGCTGGTGGTCATCGGCTTCCACATCCAGGATGTCCCCGCCGTGTTCGCGTCCATCGTCACGAACGCCTTCGGCATCAACCCCATCTGCGGCGGCATCATCGGTTCCACCATCGCCATGGGCGTCAAACGCGGCATCTTCTCCAACGAGGCCGGCCAGGGCACGGGCGCCATCGTCTCGGCGGCCACCGATGTTCCCCATCCGGCCCAGCAAGGCCTCGCCCAGGCCTTCTCCGTGTATGTCGACACCCTGCTCGTGTGTACCGCCACCGCCCTCATGATCCTTTGCTCCGGCACCTACAACATCCTGGGCAGCGACGGCGAACTGCTGTATGCCGGCGCGCCGGAACTCGCCAACAACTACGTGAACTACACCCAGAGCGCCGTGGACACGGTGTTCAAGGGTTTCGGCAGCCAGTTCGTGTCCATCGCGATGGTCTTCTTCGCCTTCAGCACCATCATGGCCTACTACTTCTACGCGGAAACCAGCATCATCTATCTCTTCCATGGACGGGAAGGCAAGGGCGAGAAAATCGCCATCCGCATTTTCCAGGTGCTGATGCTCGCGGCGGTGGTGTTCGGGGCGGTGCGCGAGGCGGATGTCGTCTGGCAGCTCGGTGACATCGGCGTCGGCATCATGGCCTGGTTCACCGTCATCTCGATCCTGATCCTCTGCCCGAAAGCCATCAAGGCCCTGAAGGAATACGAGAGAGTCGCCTGATGCCCGTCCCGGCCTACATACAGGTCATCCTGCCGCTCCGGCTGGAGTGGGAGCCGTATTATTCGCTCCCGGAAGGAGTCCGTGTCGAAGTCGGTGACCGGGTGCGGGTCCTCTTTGCCCGGAAGGAGTATGTCGGAGCGGTCAGCGCACTCGGCGTGACGCCCCGGACGGATGAAAACCGGATCCTGCCCATCCTGGCCGTGGAAGAGGGGCTGCCCCGGGTCCTTCCAGACGAAATCCAGTTCTGGAGGGCCGTCAGCGACTATTATCTCTGCTCGATGGGGGAAGTATACAAGGCCGCCTACCCCGCCCTGAAAACCGGCCAGGAGGAAGTGGAAGCCCGGATCAAGGAGCGGCTCGAAGCGCGCCTGGAACGCTTGAAGGAAAAAGCGGAGAAAGCGCGCAGGGAAGATACCCGGGAGCGCTACAAGGCCGAAATCGAGACGATTGAAGCATTGCTGCGGGGGGATGCCCCTGTTTCCGTCCCGGCGCCCGTCACGTTGTCCCCTGCCCAGGAAATCGCCGCCCAGACAGCCCGCAAGGCCTTTGCCGACGGCAAGACCGTCCTCCTGCACGGCGTCACCGGCTCCGGAAAGACGGAAATCTACCTGAAACTTGCCCAGGAAACCCTGGAACAGGGCCGCAGCGTCCTGTTCCTCGTCCCGGAAATCGCCCTGTCCCGTCAGCTGGAAGACCGTATCGCCACCGTGTTCCCGGATGTCCTGGTATTTCATTCCGGCGTTTCGGCAGCGCGCCGTTCGCAAGTCGCCTCCTCTGTCCGGAAGCCCGGTCAATACCTGGTCCTGGGCACCCGTTCCGCCCTCTTCCTCCCCCACCACAACCTGGGGCTGATCATCGTGGACGAGGAGCACGACACGTCCTACAAGCAGGATGCGCCGGCCCCGCGTTACAATGCGCGGGAAAGCGCCATCATGCTGGGCGTCATCCAGAAAGCGCAGGTCGTCCTGGGCAGTGCAACCCCGTCCCTAGAATCCCTGTACAACGCTGAAACAGGGCGTTTTGTCAAGGTTGACTTGAAGGAAAGATTCCATAGCGGGGACGAGGCGGAGATCCGTATCATCGACACGGTCGCCGAACGGAGGAAGCGCGGCATGACCGGCAGTTTTTCCCGGAAACTCCTCCACGAGATCACCGATACGCTGGACGGAGGCGGGCAGGTCCTCGTTCTCCGGGCCCGGCGCTCCTACGCCCCGTCGGTCCAATGTACGGAATGCGGCAAAATACCCAAATGCCCGCACTGCCACGTCCCCATGAGCCTGCACCGCGGACCGGACCGCCTGGTGTGCCATTACTGCGGCCATACCGAACCCTACACCGGCATTTGCCCGTCCTGCCGCGGCGAACTGCAGCCGCTGGGTGCCGGCACGCAGAAGGTGGAGGAAGAGTTGACAAACCTGTTCCCGGAGCGCCGCATCGCCCGGCTGGATGGCGACACACCCGACACGGAAGAAGCAGGTATCATCCGCGATTTCGCCGCCGGGGACATCGACATCCTCGTGGGCACCCAGATCATCACGAAGGGCTTCGATTTCGACGGCCTCAGCCTGGTGGCCGTGCTCCAGGCCGACAGCCTAGTGGGCCAGCAGGACTTCCGCGCGGACGAGCGCGCCTTCCAGCTGCTGGAGCAGTTCCGCGGCCGGAGCGGCCGCCGGGGCACGCCCGGTCGGATCGTCATCCAGACCCGCGAGCCGGAGCATCCGGTCTATACCCGGTTGCAAGGCAGCGACGACGCCGACCTCCTGACTGAAAGGAAGCTTTTCGGCTATCCCCCCTACACGCGCCTCATCCACATCACCTTGAAAGACAGCAACGAAAAGCGGTTGGACTATCTTTCCAAGGAGCTTCGGAACGCCCTGCTCGCTGCTTTCGCCGACGCGGACACCCCGCCCGCGGTCATCGGTCCTTATGCCCCCGCGGTGGACCGCATCGCCGGGGAATCCATCCGGCAGCTCCGCGTCATGCTCGCCCGAAACAAGGCGCTCACGGCCTTGAAACGCACGCTGGCCCAGGCGGTTTCCACTTTCGGGAAGGAACGGAAATACGCCGCGCACGTGGCGGTCGACGTGGACCCGGTCTAAGCGTGGAACTTTTTGTGGAACATTCCCTTGCAGGGGCCGGGATATTTTCGTATATTTGTGGAATGTTTGCCCATCCGAGGGCGGACGAGCTACGAATATGGGAAAAATCATCGCCATAGCGAACCAGAAGGGCGGCGTGGGCAAGACCACGACGGCCATCAACCTGGCCGCGTCCCTCGCGGTCCTGGAGAAGAAGGTGCTCATCATCGACGCGGACCCGCAGGCCAACACGACCTCCGGCCTGAACTTCTCCCCGGACAACGACGAGAAACGCACCTTGTATGAGGTCATCCGGGGGGACATCCCCGCGGAGGACGCCCTCATCCAGACGGAACTGCAGAACCTCCACATGATTCCCTCCCACATCAACCTCGTGGGCTCGGAAATCGAGATGATCAAGTGGCCGGACCGCGAGTCCTACCTCAAGAAGGCCCTGGCGCCCATCCGCGACCGCTATGACTACATCATCATCGACTGCTCCCCCTCCCTGGGCTTCATCACCGTCAACTGCTTGACGGCGGCGGATTCCGTGATGATTCCGGTCCAGCCGGAGTTCTTCGCCCTGGAGGGCCTTGCGAAACTGCTCCAGACCATCCGCCTGGTGCAGAACAACATCAACCCCGGCCTCACCATCGAGGGCTTCGTCGTGACGATGTTCGACGGTCGCACGAAGGTGCACAGCCAGGTGGTGATGCAACTGCGGGAGCACTTCAAGGACCTGGTGTTCAACACGATCATCCAGCGCTCCATCCGCCTGAGCGAGGCCCCCTCGCACGGCAAGCCCATTGTCCTTTACGACGTGACCAACAACGGCACTTCCAATTACCTCCACCTGGCGGAGGAAGTGCTCACCAAGAACGAAGACATCTGATGGCGAAAGTACAGCATGGCCTGGGCAAAGGCCTCAGCGCCCTCCTCGGCGACGACGCCGCCGACCTCCGCGAGATCCGCAAGCCGGTCGGCTACATCAACAAGGAAGTGGTCGGGACCACGGAACAGGAAGTCACGGCCGACGTCCTCCGCATACCGGTGGACCTCATCGAGCCGAATCCCTTCCAGCCCCGCATGAGCTTCGGGGAGGAAGCCCTCCAGGAACTCGCGGAATCCATCCGTACCTTCGGGCTCATTCAGCCGATCACGGTCCGCAAGAAGGGGTCCAAGTACCAGATCATCAGCGGTGAACGCCGCTTCCGCGCATGCACGAAGGCCGGGATGGACATGATTCCCGCCTACATCCGCGACGCGAACGACCAGGGCATGCTGGAGATGGCCATCGTCGAGAACATCCAGCGCGAGAACCTGGATCCGATCGAGGTGGCGATGAGCTACCAGCGCCTGATGGAGGAATGCCGCCTGACGCAGGAGCAGATGGCGGACCGCGTGGGCAAGAAGCGCGCCTCCGTGGCGAACCAGCTCCGGCTCCTCAAGCTCCCCGCCAAGGTCCAGCACGACCTGAAGGTGGGCCTGGTGAGTGTCGGCCACGCGAAGGTCCTCCTGGGCGTGGACGACCCGAAGGCGCAGGAGATGCTCTGCGACCTGATCGTCCGCCGCGGCCTTTCCGTGCGCCAGTTGGAAGAGAAGGTCCGCGCGCTGGAGAAAGGTCTCCCGCAGCCGGAAGAGAAAGAGCCGCAGGAACTCCCGGAGATGTACTACCGCCTCCTGGAGAACGTGGGCCGCTATTTCGGCGATAACATTTCCCTGAAGCGCAATCCCGCAGGCAAGGGTTCCATCACCATCAGGTTCGATTCGGACGAGCAGATGGAACGTTTCTTGCAGGCCCTGGACCCTAACCGCGGATAGTCTTTCATGAAGTTACGTATCGTTTCCGTCCTCGCCGCGCTGCTTGCCCTGCTCGCGCCCGCCGTCCTCCACGGACAGGTGCGGGACGACCAGTTCAAGCGGGACGCCTTCTCGCAGAACTACGCGGATACGTCCCAGCAGGCGAAGACGGACAGCTCGCAGCTCTTCAGTTTCAAGCAGTATTTCGGCAGCCTGGCGCACAAGCGGCCGGGCCAAGTCCAGAACCTGTTCATGGGTTCCACCGTCTTCGTGGGCGGCGGCCAGATCTACAACCGCCAGTACTGGAAGCTGCCCGTGGTGTACGGCGGCATCGGCGCCGGCGTAGGACTGGGCATCCATTTCAACAACCAGTACAAGGCGACCGGGGACGACAGATTCAAGAAATACAGTACCTGGTCCTACATCGGGGCTGGGCTCGTGTGGTGGGGTTCCCTCCTGGACCTGACCGTCAATTTCCCCGTGGACCGGAAACCCGATCCCGGCAAGGCGACCCTGTATTCCATCCTGTTCCCCTGCCTCGGCCAGGTGTACAACGGCGAGTATTGGAAGATCCCCATCTACTGGGGCGCCATGGCTGGCGGCATCTACTACTACTCGACAAACAAGCGCAACTACGAGCGCTACAAATGGATCTACAACCAGGCCACCAGCACGGACCCGGACGTGGAAAAGCCTCCGATTACCGCGGAAAACGCGCTCTACTACCGCGACGTCTTCCGTCGGTACAGGGACTATTCCATCCTCGCCACGGCGCTGTTCTACGTAGTCCAGATCGTCGATGCGAACGTCTTCGCGTATATGCAGGACTTCGAAGTGGACGACGACATCTCCCTCCGGCTGGAGCCCACGGTCATCTCGCCGGAATTCGCCGCAGCCCCCGGCCTGGGGGTCGGCCTCACCCTCAGATTCTGATCCCGGATGAAAAGATTAACGATCCTATGTGCGGCCATCCTCCTCCTTTCCCCGCTTCCGGCCGCGGCGGGCATACAACTGGACCGGAAAACGCGTAAGCAGCTGGAAAAGGAGAACCTCCAGCTGCGGCTGCGCCTGGAAGAGATCCAGCAGGAGCTGGAATCCCTCAAGACGGACACCCAGGAGCGCGACAGCCTCCAGAAGCAGATGGACGGCTTGGATCGCGGGGACCGCATCCAGGAAGCCGCCGGGATGGGCGCGGCCGTCGATTATTTCGACAGCCCGCTTTATGGCGGCGGGGACTATGTCGAGGACCAGCAGAGCGGCTTCGACTATACGGACGACGTGACCGACAGCCTCCTGAGCATCTGGTACCTGCACCGCCAGATCCGCGAGAACCCGCAGAGCGAGTATAACATGGACAGTGTCCATTTCTCCTCGGAGGTTCCGGACCGGGTCCTCATCGAGCGGCTGGAGAAGATGAATTCCTTCATCCAGCTGCCCTACAACGAGACCGTGAAGAACTACATGGTCCTCTATTCCGAGAAGATGCCCACCCGCATGGGCCAGATCCTCGGCCTCGCGCAGTACTACATGCCCATCTTCGAGGAAGCCTTCCGCAAGTACGGCCTTCCCCTGGAACTCAAGTACATGGCCATCATCGAGTCGGCCCTGAATCCGGTGGCGGTCTCCCGCGTGGGGGCGACCGGCATGTGGCAGTTCATGCATTCCACGGCCCGGAACTACGGGCTCCGGATCGACTCCTTCATCGACGACCGGATGGACCCGGTCGCCTCCGTCGACGCGGCCGCCCGGTACCTCCGGGACGCCTACCGCATCTTCGGCGACTGGAGCCTGGCCATCTCCTCCTACAACTGCGGATCCGGCAACGTGAACAAGGCCATCAAGCGTGCCGGAAGGCGGGATTTCTGGTCCATCTACCCGCACCTTCCCCGCGAGACCCGCGGCTATGTGCCGGCGATGGTGGGCGCGATGTACGCGGTGAACTATGCGAAGGAATACGGCCTGGAGCCGGCTCCCGTGCAGATGCCGGCGCACATCGACACGTTCATGATCAACAAGAACCTGCACTTCCGCCAGATCAGCGAAGTGATCGGCGTGCCGATCGACGACCTCCGCGACCTGAACCCGCAGTATTACAAGGACATCGTCCCGGGCAACCAGGGCGAGCAGATCCTCCGCCTTCCGTTCAACTACAGCAACGCCTTCCTGGACAGCCAGGACACGATCTACAAGTATAAGGCGGCCGAGATGTTCTCCGGCTCCGTCGATGTCGGACGTCCGCAGTCCGCAACCTCCACCCGTTCGACGGCGGCCCGGTCCGGCGGCGGCGAGTGGATCTATTACAAGGTCCGCCGGGGCGACAACCTCGGGAAGATCGCCGCGCGGCATCACACGACCGTCAAAAACCTCAAATCCTGGAACGGACTGAGGAGCGACCGGATCCGCGAAGGACAGCGGTTGAAGGTGGGCCGGCGCTAGCGGTCCGCCTGCACCTGGAGTTTGAGCCCGGCCTGGCCGGGCTTTTCTTTTTGCCACCGGTACGAGCCGCGCAGGTACAGCTTGACAGTCGTCTTCCTGAACCGCTTCTTCCAGCCCACGTAGGCCATGGCGGCAAAGCCCGTCCCATAATAGGCCGGGGCGGTGAAGTTCCCCGGCGCATCCCGCTCATAGACATAGATACGGGATTGCCAACCGGCCGTGGAATACGCCGTGAGCCGAATCCATGCCAATCCGCAGGACGGTTTCCATCCCCCTTCCAGATAGCCCAGAAGGCCGAATCCCCCGTCATGGACCCCGTTCAGTCTCCCCTTCACCGTCCAAAGGCCCTGATTCCAGGTAGCGTCCGTCCGGACATCCGCCCGATGGCTGTCGTAATTGCGCCAGCGATACACCAGCCGGGACTCCAGCAGCCAGCTTTCCGTCACGGTCCAGGAAACCAGGACGGTGGATTTGGCTTGCTTCCGGTCCGTGTCGGTCGCCGGCTTGGGAAGGAGGGCCGCATCAACCGTCCAGGAAGCCTTGAAGGCGCGGCTGTCCGAGAGGAACGCCACCCCTGCGGCCGCCCCGTATTCTCCGTTCTTCTTGCCCGAATAGGCACTCGGTATCACGCGGACCTGGAGAGCGACCTTCCCATGTTCGCCCAGCGGGAACAGGCTGCCGGCCAGGCCGGCGGGCGCTTTCCCGCCCCAGGCCGCTTCGCCGAAAAAGTCCACCCCGCGGAATCCGTACTTTCCATCCAGGGAAACCCGCGATGTCGTAACCGTAAGGCCGATCTGGCCGTTCCGTCCCAACCAGCCGGCATGGCCCCCCACCGTTCCGTCCAGTGCTCCAAACAGGGCCCATTGGACATGGCGGCCCGTATAATCCCACGCCAATCCGCGATAGGTACCCGCCCCGTTGAAGGACCAGGAAGGCGTAACTCCGTTCGCGCGCTTGGAAAAAGCGTCCAGGGTAGAGAGACCGGCCAACTGGAAGGCGCTCCAGAAAGCCAATCCCTGCCCGTATCGGACATTATAGTCTCCGATGAGCACCTTCCCTTTCGGAAGCCGGTAGAGACCGTAAAAAGTCCCGTTCCGGGCTTTCCAGGCGCCGGCCGCTTCCACATTCCCGGCCGTCAGTCGGTATTTCGCGCCCACGTCCTTCAACGTCGCCCGGATCAGGGCGGAATGGTGGAACGTGAGCGTGTCCCGGGCCGCTTCCCCGGGGCGTAGGGCGGATTCCAGGGAAAGGAAGGGGCGGAGCGCAGCGACGGCCTCTTTCCCGAATCCGTCCACCCGCTCCAGTTCGGCGAAGGAGAGCACATCGCCGGAGAGTCCGCGGTATTCGGCCAGGGCAGCGACCTGGTAGGGTGTCAGGAGTCCGCTCTCCAGCAGACGGGCCCTGGAGGCGAGGTTGAGGGGCAATGGACGGCTCCGGAAGGATTCCAGTTCATCGACGAGGCGGTCGTCCAGGACTTCCGGGCTGTCCGCTCCTGTCAGATACAGGGCCGCCTGGACGACTTCGTCAGTCTGGGCGGCGGCCGGCCCGGCGGCCAGGATCAGGATCAGGATCACGAGCAGCACGATTCTTCTTCTCATGGGCCCAAAATACGGTTTTCTTTCCGGCCCCGGTGCGGCCCGCGCGTTGTTTCAATTCAAAATAAATGTTTTCGATGTTTTTTTGTGTTTTTCTTATTATTTTTGTGTATCTAAAACCAGGAACCATGAAAGAGAGAATCAAACTTCACGACAAGGTTTTCAAACCGCTCATTCCGGGAGAGGAGATTGAAAAATCCATCGACGCCGTCGCCGCCAAGATCAATGCCGACTACGAAGGCACCGACACCGTCCCCGTCCTCCTCTGCGTCCTGAACGGTTCCATCCTCTTCACCGCCGAACTGATGAAGCGCCTGGATTTCGATGTGGACCTGATGTCCATCAAGCTTTCCTCCTACCGGGGCACTTCCTCCACCGGCGCCGTCCATATGGACATGGGCCTCACCGGCGACATCACCGGCAAGGAAGTCATCATCGTGGAGGACATCGTGGACACGGGCCGCACCATCGAAGCCCTCGTCAAGATCCTGTACGCCCGCAAGGCTTCCAAGGTCAAGGTTTGCACCCTGCTCCTGAAGCCCGAGATGTACAACAAGACCATCAACCTGGACTACGTGGCCATGGAGATCCCGAACGACTTCATCGTCGGCTTCGGCCTGGATTACGACGGCCTCGGCCGCAACTACAAGGACATCTACATCCTCGATACGGATACAAAGCTCTGAATATGAAATACTACATTCTCTTCGGCCCTCCGGGTGCCGGCAAGGGCACCCAGGCCAGCGCCATGGTGCAAAAGTACAACCTCTGCCACCTCTCCACGGGTGAGCTCCTCCGCAGCGAGATTGCCGCGGGAACCCCGCTCGGCCTCCATGCCAAGGCCCTCATCGAGGCCGGTTCCCTCGTTCCTGACGAAGTCGTCGAGGGGATGATCGAGGCGAAGTTCCAGGGAACCCAGGGTGTGGACGGCTTCCTGCTGGACGGCTTCCCCCGCACCATCGCCCAGGCCGAGGCGCTCGACGCCATGCTCGCCAAGACCGGCGAGGCCGTCACGGCCGTCGTCTCCATCATGATTCCCGACGCCATGATCCACGAGCGGATCGCGCACCGCGCCACCATCGAAGGCCGCGCCGACGACGCCCGCCCCGAGGTGGTGGAGAACCGCATCCGCACCTATCACGACAAGACGGAACCCCTCGTGGGATTCTACAAGGAAGCCGGCCGGTACAACGAGATTGACGGCGTGGGCACCATCGACGAAGTGCGCGACCGCATCTTCGCCCTGATGGACCGTTTCTAAGCGATCGTCATTTCGAGCGCTCCCCTGTCATTTCGAGCGCAGTCGAGAAATCTACTTTTTCTGGTTCCGGATCCCCGCAGGGTCCGGAATCAGTCGTTTTACGAGCTTGAGATCCGGGAAGAACCGGCTGGCGATGACGCGGAGCACCGTGTACGCCGGGATGGCGACCAGCATGCCGACCACGCCGCCGATGTGCCCGGCCAGGAGGATGACGATGAATATCTCCAGCGGACTCGCCTTGATGCTGGTGGAATAGATGAGGGGCTGGTACACGAAGTTGTCCACCAGCTGGGTGGTCAGCATGATCGCCAGGACGATGAGGGCGAACACCCAGATGTTCACGCCCAGTCCAACGCCGGTCCCGTACTTGAGGATGACGGCGAGGACGACGCCGACCACTTCCCCGACAAGCGGCCCCACGTACGGAATGATGTTCAGGATGCCGGCGATGAAGGCGATACCCAGGGCGTTCGAGAAGCCCAGCCTGGCGATGAGCCAAAGGCCCAGGAAATCCAGGAGGGCGACGCCGGTCATCTCGATCAGCAGGCCCACGAAATAACGGGAAAGAAGGCCCTCGATGTCCCCCAGGGACTTCGCCAGTTTCCCTTCCATCCGGTCCGGGACCAGGGCGCTGACAATCTTCCGGAACAGGGTTTCATCGCGCACGAAAAAGAAGGAGATGAACACGACGGAGAACAGGCCCACGACAAGGCTGGTCACGAAGGAGGTCACGGAACTGATGACCGACGTGACGTTGGACACGTTCGTCACCTCCCGCAGTTTGTCCATCAGGATGGTGATGATGTTGAAGTCCGGTCCCAGGCCCGGGAACAGCCCGACGATCCAGTCATTGACCCGGTCCAGGGGATTTCCGTCGGCCGTCACGCTGTTCAGCACGGCGGCGTCCCGGACGATGCCCGTCACGACCGGGATGACCTGCGTCACCACGAGGGTAAGGGTCCCGAGGATGAGGACGATGGTGAGGATGGCCAGGAGCCCGTTCGGAGCGGCCTTCCCCCGGATGCGGACCTTCCGGAGCAGCCGCATCACGGGCTGGCCGATCAGCGACACGACGAAGGCCACGAGGATGTACACGAGCACGCTCTTGAAATACCAGCACAGACATGCCAGGATGGCGAGGGTCGCTGCGATGATAAGATACCGGGCCAGCCGGTCGATGCTTCTTTCCTGTTCCATAGAATACAAATATAGGAAATTTCACGCAATTGTGTCACGCCCCTCCCCTTTTCGAGTTTTTAAAATATTTTTGTTGAAATTTTGCGAAAAATTATTGTTTTTCAATAAATTCTTTCTATCTTTGTCTCAGAAACCTAATTTGTATCCGATATGATCGCAACTTGGTGGGCCGATTTGAGCCCGGTCATGAAACTCCTGTGGGGCGTCACCCTCACCGCGACCCTCATCTTCATCATCCAGACCGTGATGACCTTCCTCGGCGCCGACGCGGACAGCACGGACTTCGACATGGACGTGGACACCTCCATGGACGGTTCCGACCTGTCGAACATCGACAGCGGTGCCAATCTGTACACCTTCCGCAACTTCGTCAATTTCTTCCTGGGTTTCGGCTGGACGGCCATCATCCTGCAGCCGTCGGTCAAGTCCACCGCCCTCCTGGTCATCATCGCCGTGCTGGTGGGCATCGCCCTCGTCGCCCTGGTGATGTACATGTTCAAGTGGCTGTACTCCATGCAGCAGAGCGGCAACATCAACGTGTACAAGTCCGCGGTGGGCTGCCAGGGCAAGTGCTATCTCCGCATCCCGGGCGAGCGCGGCGGTGAAGGAAAGGTCCAGATCACCATCCAGGGTGCCGTGCGCGAGTACAATGCCGTCACCGACGGCGACGAAATCAAGACCGGCACCTCCGTCAAGGTCCTCGAAGCCATCGACGGCAACACCCTCCTCGTCGAAGAACTGAACTCTTATATCATCTAATATGGAACAGCTTTACATCATCCTCATCGTCGTGGCGGTCGCCTTCGTGACGCTCGCCGCCATCCTGAAACGCTACCGCCGCTGCCCTTCCGACAAGATCCTGGTCATCTACGGTAAGACGGGCAAGAACTCGGCCGGTTCCATCTCCTCCGCCCGCTGCATCCACGGCGGCGCGGCCTTCATCTGGCCCGTGTTCCAGGATTACGCATTCCTGGACCTCAAGCCCATCTCCATCGAGTGCAACCTCACCAACGCCCTGTCCAAGCAGAACATCCGCGTGGACGTCCCCTGCCGGTTCACCGTGGGTATCTCCACCGAGCCGGAGAACATGACCAACGCCGCGGAGCGCCTGCTGGGCCTCTCCGTCGACAGCATCCAGAACATCGCGACCGATATCCTCTTCGGTCAGCTCCGTCTTGTGATCGCCACCATGGACATCGAGGAAATCAACGCCGACCGCGACAAGTTCCTCGCCAACGTCTCCACCAATGTGGAAGCGGAACTCCGTAAGATCGGCCTGAAACTCATCAACGTGAACGTCACCGATATCCGCGACGAGTCCGGCTATATCGAGGCGCTCGGTAAGGAAGCCGCCGCGAAGGCCATCAACGATGCGAAGAAGTCCGTCGCCGAGCAGAACCGCTTCGGTGAGATCGGTAAGGCCGAAGCCGACCGAGACAAGGACATCCGGATCGCCGAGACCACCCGTGACACCCGTATCAAGACCGCGGAGGCGAACGCCCTCGCCGTCGAAGGTGAAAACAACTCCAAGATCGCCATCGCCAACTCCAACGCGACCCGCCGTGAGAAGGAGGCCGAGGCCGACCGCGTGGCCGTCGCCGCCGAGAAGGTCCAGGCCGCGAAGGCCCTCGAGGAAGCCTATAAGTCCGAGCGCGACGCCGAACTGGCCCGTGCCGAACGCGAGCAGGCCACCCAGAAGGCCAATGTCGTGGTTCCCGCCCAGATCGAGAAGGAGAAGGCCATCATCGACGCCGAAGCCGAGGCCGAGCAGATCCGCCGCAAGGCGAAGGGTGAGGCCGACGCCATCTTCGCCAAGATGGATGCGCAGGCGCGCGGTGTCCTCGAGATCCTCACCAAGCAGGCCAGCGGTTTCCAGCAGCTGGTCGGTGCCGCCCAGGGCGACGCCCAGAAGGCCGTCCTGATGATGATCGCCGACAAGCTCCCGGATCTGGTGAAGACGCAGGTCGAGGCCGTGAAGGGCATCAATATCGACAAGGTCACCGTCTGGGACACCGGTACCGGCACCGACGGCAAGACCGCCACGTCCAACTTCATCTCCGGGCTGATGAAGTCCGTTCCCCCGCTGAACGATCTCTTCAACATGGCCGGCATGGAGCTGCCGTCTTACCTCAAGGGCGCTGACAAGCAGTCCGAGGTCCAGGAGGAGGTGAAATAATGTCCATCGTCATCAATATCGACGTCATGCTGGCGCGGAGGAAGATGTCCTCCGGCGAGCTGGCGGAAAAAGTGGGCATCACCCCCGCGAACCTGTCCATCCTCAAATGCGGCAAGGCGAAAGCCATCCGGATCACCACGATGGAAGCCATCTGCCGCGCCCTCGACTGCCAGCCGGGCGATATTCTGGAGTACAGGCCGGAAGAGGTTCCGTCCGGATAAACGGTCAGCACGAAAAGAAGGCTCCGCAGAAATGCTGCGGGGCCTTTCTTTTTGCCCGAAAATATGTAACTTTGCCCATTCAAACCATTCGTCATGAAGAAATTGCTTCTGCTGGCGGCCCTGGCCGCCGTGGCCGCTTCCTGCGGCCCCAAGTATGAGACCGTCCCGGGCGATCCGCTCGGCACGAAGATCTACACCCTGAAGAACGGACTGACCGTGTACATGAGCGTCAACAAGGACGAGCCCCGCATCCAGACCCTGATGCCCGTCCGCGCGGGCGGCAAGGACGACCCGGCCGACAACACCGGTCTCGCCCATTACCTGGAGCACATGATGTTCAAGGGAACCGAGCAGTTCGGAACGCAGGACTATGCAGCCGAGAAGCCCCTGCTGGCGTCCATCGACAGCCTGTTCGAGGTGTACCGCACCCTGACGGACCCGCAGGCCCGCCTGGACCTGTACCACCAGATCGACTCCATCAGCTACGAGGCGTCCAAGATCGCCATCCCGAACGAATATGACAAGCTGATGTCCATCATCGGTTCCCGCGGCTCCAACGCCTACACCTCCGACGATGTGACCTGCTACGTCGAGGAAATCCCCTCCAACCAGCTCGAGAACTGGGCGAAGATCGAGGCCGACCGCTTCAAGAACTGCGTCTTCCGCGGCTTCCATACCGAGCTCGAGGCCGTGTACGAGGAGAAGAACATGGGCCTGACCGACGACTCAGAGAAGGCCTTCGACGCCCTCAGCGCCATGCTCTTCCCGAACCATCCGTACGGCACCCAGACGGTCATCGGCACCCAGGAGCACCTGAAAAACCCGTCCCTGAAGGCCATCCGCAAGCAGAAGGACACCTTCTATGTCCCGAACAACGTGGCCATCTGCCTCTCCGGCGACTTCGACCCGGACCAGGCCGTCAAGATCATCGAGAAATACTTCGGTGACTGGAAGCCCAACAAGAACCTCCCGACCTTCACCGTGAAGCCGGAAGCCCCCGTCACCGCCCCCATGGAGAAGCAGATCCTGGGCAACGAGGCCGAGTTCGTGATCATGGGCTGGCGTACCCCGGGAACCTCTTCCACCGACAGTGACATCACCGCCATCGTCACTTCCGTCCTCTCGAACGGGCAGGCGGGCCTCATCGACCTGGACGTCGTCCAGAACCAGGCCGTCCTGGACGCCGGCGTGCTGCAGTACGGCCGCGTGGACCATGGCATGTTCATCCTCGAGGGCCTGCCCAAGGATGGCCAGACCCTGGAGGAAGTCCGCGACATCCTCCTCGCCGAGGTCGCCAAGCTCCGCGCCGGTGACTTCTCCGAAGAGCTCGTGGAAGCCGCCAAGGCCAACTACAAGCTCCGCCAGATGCAGAGCCTCGTGTCCAACCGCAGCCGCGCCAGCCAGTTCGTGGACGCCTTCATCAACCGGATGCCCTGGAAGACCGCGGTCGGCAAGATGGACCGCATCGCCCAGGTGACCAAGGCCGACGTCGTCGCCTACGCGAACCAGTTCCTCGGCGCGCAGTCTTACGCCATCGCTTACAAGCACATCGGTGAAGACACCTCCATCAAGAAGATCGAGGCCCCGCGCATCACCCCGATCGTCACGAACCGTGACAAGCAGAGCGCCTTCCTCGCCGGCATCGCCGCTTCCGAGGTCGCACCCATCGAGCCGGTCTTCGTGGACTTCTCCAAGGACATGACCATCGCCGACTGCGACGGCCTGCAGCTCCTGTACAAGAAGAACGAGAAGAACGACATCGCCACCCTCACTTTCCGCTATGACCGCGGCAGCGACAACGACCCGTTCCTGGGCCTGGCCGCCAGCTACTTCGACTACCTGGGCACCCCGGAAAAGACCGCGGCTGAAATCGCCTCCGAGATGTACGGCCTGGCTTGCAGCTACGGCCTCTCCGTGGGCGGCAACACCACGAACGTCCGCGTGGACGGCCTGAGCGAGAACCTGCCCAAGGCGCTCGGCATCGCGGAAAGCCTGTTCCGCACGGCCGTGGCCGACGATGAGGTCCTCACCCAGCTCAAGATGGACCTCATCCGCAGCCGCATGGACAACAAGAAGAACCAGCGTGCCTGCAACAGCGCCCTGCAGAACTATCTGATCTACGGCGCCGACTATGTGAAGGCCAAGACCCTCACGAACGCCGCCGTCGCCGGGCTCACCTCCGAGGAACTCATCAACTCCGTCAAGGACCTCCTTACCAAGAAGCCCACCATCCTCTACTACGGCCCCGCCTCCGTCGAGGAAGTCAAGGAGATGGTGAAGGCCGCCCATCCGACCGAGGGCCTCGAGCCGCTCGTGAAGACGTACGCCGCCAAGCAGCTCACCCCGGCCGCCAAAGTGATCCTCGCACCCTACCAGTCCCGCCAGTTCAACTACATCCAGTACTCCGACCGCGGCGAGACGCTGGACCTCACGCAGGATCCGTACATCGACCTGTTCAACGAGTACTACGGCGGCGGCATGAACGCCATCGTGTTCCAGGAGATGCGTGAGTCCCGCGCCCTGGCCTACAGCGCCGGCGCGAACCTCAGCGGCCCCGCTTTCAAGAACGACACCTACGCTTTCCGCGCCACCATCGCCTCCCAGAACGACAAGCTGAAGAAGGCGGTGGACGGATTCGACGAGATCATTGAAACCCTGCCGGAAGCGCCCGAGAACCTGGAGATTGCGAAGGCATCCATCCTGGGCCGGCTCCGTACCCAGCGTACGATTGGCGACCGCGTCCTGTACAGCTACCTGACCGCGCAGGAACTCGGCCTCACCGAGCCCCGCGAGAAGCAGGTGTACGAGAAAGTGAACAGCCTGACGATGGACGATCTCCTCGCCACGCACGCGAAATGGATCAAGGGACGTCCTTACGTGTATGCCATCCTGGGCGATCCCACGGACCTGGACATGGACTTCCTCAAGACCCTGGGCCCTGTGCAGCAGGTGACGCTGGAGGAAATCTTCGGATACTAGTAAGATAATTCGCTGAGAGCGCCCTCGGGGTTGGCCGAAAGGACCACCGCGAGGGCGTTTTCTTTCGGTTCGATCCCCTGGGAAAGAAGGCTGGCGGAGAGGTTCGGCGTCATTTCGTCGAACCAGCCGACGAGGGCGTTTTCGATGTCTCCGAGGGCGATCTGTGTCGCAGCGTCCTGCAGGGCGCTTTCGAAGGAGCGGCCCCGGTGGGAATAGGTGGCGTTGTAGCCGTGCGCGCCCAGACGGATGGCGATGAGCGACGCGATGGTGTTGTGCGTGGACTGCATGAAATGCGTCGGCCGCAGCGGGGCGTCTTCCAGGCCCTTGAGGGCTTTCAGGAAGGATTCCGAGTTCTCGATGCAACCGAAGTCCGTGCCGATGACGACGGCTTCCGGAACGGCGATGCCGGCCTGCTTCAGGGCCTCGGTGGAAGTCCACACCGCCCGTTTCAGGAGCCGGCCCATCCGCCGGGCCTCCATCACGGAGAACAGGCTGCGATAATCGGGTTCCGGGTCGCCGGGCTTCAGCTCGCACCGGGCATGGACATACACTTTCCGCATCATCGGGAGAACAAGAGGGATGAATCATTGCCTCCGAAACCGAAGGCGTTGCAGAGGATATGGTTCAAGCGGGCAGGACCGCCGGCTGTCGGGACGATGCAGGCCGGGTCGGGCGTGGCCCAGTTCAGATTGGCAGGAATGAATCCCTCCTGCAGGGCAAGCAGGCAGAAGACCGCCTCGATGCTGCCGGAGGCGCTCGTCGTATGACCCGTGAATGCCTTGGTGGACGATACCGGGGGCATCTTCTCCCCGAACACCCGCCGCAAGGCAGCGCTTTCGGAAGCGTCGTTGTTGGGCGTGCCGGTACCGTGCGCATTGACATAGCCGATGTCGTCCGGGCGCAGGCCCGCCATCTTCAGGGCTTTTCCCATCGCCAGGAAAGCGCCTTCTCCGTTTTCGGAGGAAGCCGTCTGGTGGAAGGCGTCGCAAGCGTTCCCATAACCGCTTAAAACGGCCAGGGAAGCTGCTCCACGGCGTTTCCGGGAAGCTTCGGACTCCAGGATCAGGAAGGCGGCGCCCTCCCCCAGGTTGAGTCCGGCGCGGGTGGCGTCGAACGGCCGGCAGGGAGCCGTGTCCAGGATCATCAGGGAGCCGAACCCGTGCAGGTGGAAGTCCGACAGGGATTCGCTGCCGCCCACGGCGACGATCTCCGCCTGGCCGCTCCGGATCAGGTTCGCGCCGAAAATGACGGCGTTGGCCGCCGAGGAGCAGGCGGTGGACAGGGTCGTCGCCCAGGGCGCTCCGCCGAAATGCGCAGCGATGGCGTCCGTGGACGCCCCGCAGTCATGCAGCGGAGAATACGCTGGAAAAATCTGTTCTGTCAGGTCCATGCCGCCGACCGTGGTTCCGCCGACCAGGGGAATCCCTGCGAGGTTTTTGAGCCCCGCCTGCGCGAGGGCCTCCTCCAGGGCCAGGATGCCCATCAGGGAGGTCCGGGACAGTCCTTGCGAAGCCCCGCACCGCTCCGCCATCTCCGCGTCGGAGAGTTTCACTTCCCCGACCGGGAAAGCCTTCTCCTCCGTACGCAGGTAACGGACCGGGGCGATGCCGGAGTGGCCGCGCCGGAGGGCGTCCAGGGTTTTTCCCTGGCCGCATCCGACGGCGCTCACCACGCCGGCGCCGGTGACATGGATGACCGTCTCCATCTACTTCTTGCGGTTGGCGGCCACGTAGTCCGCCATCACGGCCACGCTCTGGAAGACCTTCTTGCCTTCCTGCGGGTTCGCCAGGCGGATGCCGTAATTGCGCTCCAGGAGCACGATCAGTTCCAGGACGTCGATGGAGTCGAGGCCCAGCCCTTCGTCGCCGAAGAGGGGGGCATGGTCATCGATGTCGGCCGGGGTCATCCCGTCCAGATTCAGGGAGTCGATCAGCTTCAGCTTGATCTCATTGATTAACTGTTCCATATAAGTTTTTCACGTTGAATTCCAGTCCGTTTCCGTCCCGCTCCACCAGGAAAGCGAAGGCGGTGAAGTCGTCGTCCGCGCGACAGTCCACCCAGCCGCAGAGGGCGGACGCCGTCACCGTGTCCTGGAACGCCTGTTCCACGAGGGCGACGATGGTTTCGGGCTCGAAGCGCTCCAGCACATAGGCCGAGGTTTCCCCCTCGTACTTGTTCCGGATGGCGATTTCGCCCGTGATGATATTGGGAAGGGTATACACGAACAGGGACGGGGACGGGAATTCCCGGACCGTCTCCTCGTAATGCCGGTCGTTGCAGAGGCTGCCGCAGGTGCTGAACATCAGCACGGCACGGTCCTCGCGGGGCGTGAAACGGGGTTCGTCCGCGAGTTGCTCGGCCAGGAGGAATCCCAGCTTGCAGGCCGTATCCATCTTGAAGAACTTGGGGTAATCCCCCACCCGGGCCCGGTACAGGCCCGTCAGGTCGGTTCCGCCGGGAATGGAGGCAAATTGCCGGATGGTCAGCATGCCGCACCTCCTTTTCTGAACAGCAGCGCCCCGTTCACCCCGCCGAATCCGGAGAGAAGCTTCACGAAGGCCTGCTTGTCGGTCTGGCCCGATACGGCTGATACCCGGACCGGACGGCTGACGCCCAGCTCCGAGAATCCCCGGGTAGGAAGGACCAGCCCGGCATCCACGGCATGCATCGACAGGATCGATTCCAGGATGCCGGCCGCGCCCATCGTGTGCCCGAAAACGCCCTTCAGCGCATTCACGGGGACATCCAGAAGCCCGGCCCGGTCGATGGCGATGGCTTCCATCTCGTCGTTGTACAGGGTGGAAGTGCCATGGACATTCACGAAGGCCAGCTCTTCCGGAGAAGTATGCTTGAGCACATACCGGAGCGCTTTATAACTTCCCTCGCCCGTCCGTGAGGGGCCGGAGATATGGTTCGCGTCGTTACGGACGGCCCCATCGACCAGTTCCCAGCCTTCCTCCCCGAATCCGAGCACGATGGCGGCGGCCGCCTCGCCCAGATTCAGCCCGTCGCGGGCTGCGTCGAAGGGCTTGCAGGGCGCCTCGGACAGGGCCTTCAGGGACTGGAATCCGGTCACGATGAAACGGGACTGCACCTCGGCGCCCACGACCACGACGTGGTCGTAACCGCCCGAGAGGAGCATCCGCCGCCCCTGCAGAAGGGCCGCCAGGCCGGAGATACAGGCGTTGGAAACGACCACGGCGGGGTTCGGATTGACGAAGGCATCCGTCAGCCGCCGGGCGGAACACGCCAGCGTTACATCCTGTGTATCAATAAATCCAATATTCCCTTTGATTGTAGAGAGTACGAACGCCGTGCGCGGGCTGGCCGGGTCGATACCGGCGGCCTCGACGGCTCGCCGCGCCGCCTCAATGACGAGAGAATCGAAGAAAGTCCGTCCCGGGACGGTCCAGCGTTCCCGGTCCATCAGCGAGGCCACGAATGGTTCCCGGACCCCGAACATCCCCTCGTAGCGCTGCAGGGCCGATTCGCCCCGGCAAACCGCCGAGAAATTCACCGCGGGCGTCGCGCCGAGCGGCGACAAGATGCTTTCCCCGATGCAGACTACCTTCCTCATTCCGCCTCCTTTTCTCCGAGGGTCGTCTTCAGAGACGCCTCGGCAATCATATCATCCCCGACGCGCACCACGGCATCGACCAGGGAGATGCCGAAGACATCCTCCCGGAAGAGAATCGTCGTGGTCAGGGTCTCCCCCACGGCCGGCAGCCGATGCACCTGGAATTTCCGGATGGCCCCGATATATCCGATACGCACGGGGACATGCAGGATGTACTTACACAGATAGCCGATCCGGGCCGCGCTGGACTGGGCCATGTTCTCCAGGATGCCGGCCGCGGCCAGGTGCCCGTCCTCAACCAGCAAGTGATCCGTCGGGACCGTGAACGCCGTCACCGTCTCCCGTTCGTCGTAATGGACGAGACGGTCCACGAACAGGAAAGGTTCGCGTTGCGGAAGGATCTCGCAGATACTTATCTTGTTGAAGGGGCTCATTTCCAGAAATCGTAGAAGTTGTACCACTGGTCCGGATACTGGCGGACGACGGCCTCCAGGGCGGAGGCGTAGGCATCGGCCAAGAACTGGACGCGCTCCTGCCGGGTCTCCCCTGCCGGCTCCGTAAGGCGCTCCAGCAGGACCTTGTAGCGACGCCGTCCTTCCTTCATCGCGAAAACGAGCAGGACGGGCGCCTCACGCTGGGCGGCCAGCGTGAAAGGACCGGCCGGGAATCGGGCGGGCTCGCCGAAGAAACGGCACTGCACCGACTTCTTCGATCCGAAGATCCGGTCACCGGGCAGGCTGGCGATTTCACCGTCGGCCAGGGCGTTGTTCAAGGCGAAGATATGGGACAGGTCCTCCGACACCGGGACCATCCGCACGTTGGTGGCGCCGAACAGCAGGGCGCGGTTCTGCATGACGGTCGCTGTCTCCCCGGCGAACACCAGGGCGTTGATCGGCTTGGGCGAGACCAGCGAGTACCCGATCATCTCGTAGTTGCCCACATGGGAACTCAACTGGATGAATCCACCCTCGTCAGCACAGAGTTCCCGGAACAGGTCCACCCGGGGAATCTCGATCTCAAACTTCTTTCCGGCGAACGCGGCGAAACGGTCCATGACCACTTTTCCGAACTCGAACTCGTTCTTATACACGTGCAAGAAGGACTTGACGGGGCCGTAGCCCATCCGCTTCCGGAAGAAGTTGTAGGAGGCCTTGAAACCTTTCGCAAAGAGCATGTAGAACGGGATGACCAGTGCCATACAGCCGTACAGCACGCCGAGGGGAAGGATGCGGAAAAGCCGGATGAGCGTCCGCTGCATCCAGGGCGTTCCGTCCGTGGACCCCTGCCAACCCGTATGTCCGTAATCAGGCAACCTTGCCGGCGATGAATTGACAGAACTCCCCGTAGGTCTTGAGTTCCTTGAAATCCTCCCGCTGCATCTTGAAGCCGAATTCCTCTTCGACCAGGACGATCACGTCCACCACTTCCAGACTGTCGATCCCGAGGTCCTCCTTCAGGCGGGCGTCGTCCTCGATCTTGTTTTCGTCAATTTCCAGCTCGTCCACGAGGAAGGCATTGACTTTTTCTTGTATCTCGTTGATATCCATATTACTTACGTTTACAGATCATAATGCTGTGTCCCTGTCCCAGACCGTCGTGGATCTCCTCCACCCGGAGTCCGGCCCGTTCGACGAGACGGGTCATGTCATCGGAATGGTACATCTTGGAATTGCCGTTCGCCATCGCGGTGAAATAGAGGCTCGTCATCGTGAGGCAGAACGAGGCGGGTTCGTACTTCTGGCGGTCCCAGAAGGTTTCCATGATGGCAAGCCGGGATTCCGGTCCCATCACCTGCGCCGCCCGGACGAGGATGCCCAGGATCTCCTCCTCGCTGAAACAGTCCAGGAACTGGCTCATCCAGATGAGGTCGATAGGAAGATCCTGCGGGAATCGGGATGCCGGATCCAGCATGTCCATGGCATAGCCGTCGATGCGGTCCGCACCGGGTTTTCCGGCCGTCTGCTCGCGCATCATCGCCAGCTGCTGGGGAAGGTCCACGATGGTCACCCGCACCTGCGGGTCATACCCCACACAGCGGAGGGCCCACCGGCCCGTATTTCCGCCCACGTCCATGATCCGTTCCGGATGGTAGCGGAACACGATCTCCAGGGCCTCGTCGAAGGAATGGTCAGAATAGAAGTGGTCGAAGCCGAACCAGCTTTTCTTCACCTGCTCCGGGAGCGAGGACAGGCCCTGGTAGAGCGTCGGCCAGTCGCCGAAGTGCTTCAAGCCCGCCGGGCGGCCTTCCAGCAACGCTTCCTCCAGATGGAAGAATCCCTCATAGTTCACGTCGTGGTTGAAATCCACGTTCACCCGCGTCGCCGGGTCATTGAGCAGGAACCAGCCCGTCTTGGAGAGCGAGTACTTGTCGGTCGCCGTGTCCACGAGGACCGTGCCGATGGAGAGCGAGGCCTCCAGGAGGACTTTCGCGGCGTATTCCGACAGACCGGCGGCGGCCGCGATCTCAGGCAGGGTCATGTCCCGGTCGCGAAGCCGCTCCAGGATGCCGAACTTCAGCATCAGGCGGCTGGCCTGGAACACGATGGGGCCGAACGCGATATACTGCGCCAGCCGCTGCGCCTCGCGGGCCAACAGGTGGTCCTTCGTATAGGCTTTTTCGATGTCCGGAAACAGATTCATACGTATCGTTATTCCCTTGGGTTTACAAGGGAACAAAGATACGGATTAATCCCGTTTATTCAAAAAAGAAAGCGCCCGGAAGGGGTCTGCCGTTGTAGGTGGAGGCCATGGACTCGCCATAGGCGCCGGCGCTGCGGATGGCGATGAAATCGCCCCGCCGGCAGGCGTCCAGGCTCACCCCCTTGGCAAACACGTCCGAGCTTTCGCACACCGGGCCCACCACGTCATACAGCTGTTCCGGCTCGTTGGAAGTCAGGTTTTCGATCCGATGGTAGGCATGGTACAGCGCCGGGCGGATGAGCTCCGTCATGCTGGCGTCCACGATGGCGAACTGGCGCGTCGTGCCCTGCTTGACATACAGGACGCGGCAGATGAGCGTACCGCAAGGGGCCACGATGCTGCGTCCCAGTTCGAAGTGGAGCGCCTGGCCCTCCCGCAGGTGAAGATGCCGCTTGAACGTGTCGAAATAGGCCTTGAAATCCGCGACGGGAAGGTGGTTCGGGTGCTCATAGTTGATGCCCAGGCCACCGCCCACGTTGAGGTCGCCGACCGGCAGCCGCAGCCGTTCCAGACGGTCCGTCAGGTTGTTGATCCGGTTGCACAGGGCCACGAAATCGGACATGTCCAGAATCTGGGAACCGATGTGGAAATGAAGGCCCTTATACGCGATATGCGGACAGCCCTGTGCCAGGCGGATCACCTCGGGCAGCACCTCGTGGAAGATGCCGAACTTGTTCTCGGCCAGGCCGGTGGTGATGTTCGCATGGGTATGGGCGCCGATGTCGGGATTCACCCGGAAACTGACGGGCGCGACCTTTCCCATCTTCGCGGCGATCTCCTCGATCACCAGCAGTTCCGCGGAGGATTCCACGTTGAAGCGGCCGATTCCCAGTTCCAGGGCGTACGTGATTTCATCGTCGCTCTTGCCCACGCCGGCATACACGATGGCGGAGGGAGCGAACCCGGCCTCATAGGCCATCCGGACTTCGCCGCCGCTCACGCAGTCGGCCCCGAAACCCGCCGCGGCGATCCGGCGGAGGATCTCCGGGTTGGCATTGGCCTTGACCGCGTAGTGGACTTGCCACAGGGGACGGCTTCCGATCGCACTGCGGACCGCATCCAGCGTCCGCTCCAGCAGGGGCAGGTCATAGAAGTAGAACGGAGTCTTCCTTCCCGCGAACTCCCCTACCGGGAAATCGCCCTTCATCATTTCGCGAACAGGCTGGCGCTGAGGGCTTTGAGGGCCTCTTCCTTGTCTTCTTCCCGGATCAGGAAGGAAATGTTGTAGTTGCTGCCGCCGTAGGAGACCATCCGCACGGGAATGTCCTTCATGGCGCTGAGGGCCTTGGATTCGAAGCCCACGTTCTCCCAGTCCATGTCGCCCACCACGCAGATGATGCACATGTCCAGGTCCACGGTCACGGTGCCGTACTTCTTGAGGTCATGGATGATCTCGCCCAGGTAGCGGGTGTCGTCGATGGACATGGACACGCCCACCTCGGAGGTGCAGATCATGTCGATCGGGGTGCGATAGCTCTCGAAGATCTCGAACACCTTGCGCAGGAAACCGTGCGCGAGGAGCATCCGGGAGGACTTGATCTTGATGGCGACGATGTTGTCCTTGGCAGCCACGGCCTTGATGGTGCCGGGCTCGGGGATGTTGTTGATGAGGGTGCCGGGGGCATCCGGCTCCATCGTGTTCAGCAGGCGGACCGGGATGTTCGCGTACCGGGCCGGCTGGATGCACGTCGGATGCAGGATCTTCGCGCCGAAATACGCCAGCTCGGCCGCCTCCTCGAAATGCAGGTGCCGCACGGCCTCGGTATCCTTGACCACGCGCGGGTCGTTGTTGTGCATCCCGTCGATGTCGGTCCAGATCTGGATCTCCTCCGCCGGCAAGGCCGCGCCCACGAGGGAAGCCGTGTAGTCGGAGCCGCCGCGCTGGAGGTTGTCCACCTCGTCATGGGCGTTCCGGCAGATGAAGCCCTGGGTCAGGAAGAGCTGCGCCTCGGGATGGGCGTCGATGAGTTTCGTCAGGTGTTCGCGGATGAAATCGGCATCCGGCTCGCCCTGGACGTCGGTCCGCATGAAATCCAGCGCCGGCAGGAGCACCGCGTTGATTCCCTTTTCCTGCATGTACCAGTACATCAGGTGCGTGGAGAGCAGTTCACCCTGCGCAAGGATGAGCTTCTCCTGCACCGGGCCGAACAGCTGCTTGGAGAAGGTGCCCAGGAACGCGAAGACCTCGTGGACGAAATCCCGCGCCTTGGCGGCATATTCTTCGGTGGAGTAGAGTTCCTTGATGACTTTCAGGTACTTCCCTTCCAGACGGCTGATGGTGTCCCGCGCGCCTTCGGAGTTGTGGTTGTACAAGTATCCGGCAATCTCCACGAGCGTGTTCGTGGTGCCCGACATGGCGGACAGGACGACGAGATTCCGGCCGGCGGAAGCGACGAGTTCCGCCACATGCTGCATCCTGGAGGCGGACCCCACGGAGGTTCCGCCGAATTTCATAACCTTCATTCTGATAAGTTCGTTTCGTTCTTCCCGCAAATATAGCCAAAAAATCCGTAAATTTGTAAGAATTAGAGAAACGCCATGCAAAGAGTCGTCATTACGGGACTGGGAATCTGGTCGTGCCTGGGCACGTCCCTGGAGGAAGTGCGGGAATCCCTGTACGCCGGCAAGTCCGGCATCGTGCTGGATCCGGTCCGGAAGGAAATGGGGTTCCGCTCCGGGCTCACCGGCCGGGTGGAGCTGCCGGACCTGAAGAAAGAGCTTCCCCGGGCGCTCCGGGTCTATATGCCGGAACCGGCGCAGTATGCCTACTGCGCGACGCGGGATGCCCTCCGGCACGCGGGCATCGACCAGGAGTACCTGGACAGCCATGAAGTCGGACTCCTGTACGGCAACGACAGTACGGCCGACGCCGTGTACAAGTCCATCGCCAAGATCGTGGAGAAGAAAGACACGATGCTGTGCGGGTCCGGCGCCATTTTCCAGTCGATGAACTCCACCGTGACGATGAACCTCGGGGTGATCTTCCACCTCAAGGGCATCAACCTGACCGTTTCCGGCGCCTGCGCCAGTGGCTCCCACGCCATCGGCCTCGGCGCCCTCCTCATCCAGAACGGCCTGCAGGAAATGGTCGTGTGCGGCGGTGCGCAGGAAGTCAATCCTGCCGCAACCGGTTCATTCGACGGCATTTCCGCGTTCTCTGTCCGGGAAGACGCACCCGAGAAGGCCAGCCGGCCGTTCGACCGCGACCGCGACGGGCTCGTACCGGGCGGCGGCGCGGCGACCGTCATTCTCGAGAGCTACGAATCCGCCGTCCGCCGCGGCGCGCCCATCCTCGCCGAAGTCCTCGGCTACGGATTCTCCGCGAACGGCGACCATATTTCCACGCCCAACGTGGACGGCCCCGCCCGTTCCCTGGAGATGGCCATCCGCCGGGCCGGCATCGACCTCCGGGAAATCGGGTATGTCAATGCCCACGCCACTTCCACGCATGTGGGGGATGCGAATGAAGCGAAGGCCATCGCCCGCGTATTCGGCGAAAAGACCGTCCCGGTCACGTCCACCAAAAGCCAGACGGGCCACGAAATGTGGATGGCCGGCGCCAGCGAAATCGTCTACTCCCTCCTGATGATGAAGGGCGGCTTCATCGCCGGGAACATCAATTTCGAGCATCCCGACGAGGATTCCGCCCGGCTCTGGATTCCGGCGGAAACCATCGAACGTCCGTTCGACACGTTCCTTTCCAACTCCTTCGGTTTCGGCGGGACGAATTCCACCCTGGTCATCCGGAATGTCTGAGGCCGTCATCATCGGATCCGGCCTCGGCGGCCTTCTCTCGGGTGCCATCCTGTCCCGGGCGGGATACCGCATCACCATCCTCGAAAAAGCGGCCCAACCCGGCGGATGTCTCCAGACCTTCACCCGTGAAGGGCTCCGGTTCGACACCGGTTTCCATTCCGTCGCGGGACTGGAAAAAGGAGGCCCGCTGGAGCGGATCTTCCGTCCGCTCGGACTCATGGACCTTCCCTGGGAACAGGTGACCATTACCGATGAAATCGTCCTGGACGGAATTCCACACTCCCTTTCCGAGCTCTCCTACCCGCTCGGGAACGCCCTGCGTCTTTCCGGTCCGGAGGTGACGCAGGATGAATATGCCCACGTGATGGAGCCCTATAAGAGCGGTTCCTGGCGGCTTCCTTCGGGCGATTTACTGGTCCAGGCGCTTGCTGCGCAGATCAACGGAACCATCCGCTGCGGCTGCGAAGTGACCGCCATCGAACCGGGAATCGTCCGGTGCAAGGACGGCAGTTCCTACGAGGGAATCATCATTTCCGATATCCATCCCCGACGGACTTTCGAACTCTTCCAAGGCCATGTCCGCCCGTCCTACCTGCACCGGCTCCAACGCCTCGAAGATGGTCCGGGCATCTTCACGGTCTACTGCAAGTTACATCCTGAAACACTTGTTTATCAGCCCTGGAGCACAACCTACGACGGTAATCTGATGCTCCATTACGGAAATCCGGACGGGCAAGGGTTCGCCCGGAGCGCGGACCTGCTTTCCTTCTGCAGAAAGGAGGTTCCCGACCGGAACGCGCTCGCCGTCCGCCTGATCCGGCGCATCCCCGGCCTGGAGGCCGCCGTCGAAAAATACTGGACCAGCACGCCGGCCACCTGGGAGCGTTACACCGGGACTCCCGACGGCACCGCCTTCGGCATCCGGAAGAAGGACGCCACCTGCTATGTCCATCCCCGGACCCCGGTCCCGGGATTGTACCTGACCGGACAGAACTGTGGCCTGCACGGCATCCTGGGTGTGTCGGAGACCGCCCTGTCCACTTGCCGGGAAATCCTCGGCGAATCCACCTTGAATCAAATCCTCGAAAGATGAAAACCGCACTCGTCACCGGCGGCAGCCGCGGTATCGGCCGCGCCGTCACCCTCGCCCTCGCTCGCATGGGCTACCATGTCCTCATCAACTATGTCTCGAACGAGGCCGCGGCCCGGGAAACCCTGGACGCCATCGGCGGTCAGGGCGAACTGATCCGCTTCGACGTGGGCGATCCGGAAGCGGTCCGCACGGCCATCGAAGGTTGGCAGGCGGCCCATCCCGAGGAATATATCGAGGTCCTGGTCAACAATGCCGGCATCCGGAAAGACAACCTGATGATCTGGATGGAATCCGATGAGTGGCAGCGCGTTATTAACACCAACCTAAACAGTTTCTTCCATGTCACGCGGGCCGTCCTTCAGGCTATGCTTCTGCACAAGTACGGCCGGATCGTAAACGTCGCCTCCCTGTCGGGAATCAAGGGGCTTCCCGGCCAGGCGAACTACTCGGCGGCCAAGGGCGGCCTCATCGCCGCCACCAAGGCGCTCGCCCAGGAGGTCGCGCGGAAGAAGGTGACGGTGAACGCGGTCGCCCCCGGTTTCATCACGACCGACATGACGGACGGCCTGGACGAGGCCACCCTGAAAAAAGACATTCCGGCCGCCCGTTTCGGACGACCGGAAGAAGTGGCGGCCGCAGTGGCCTTCCTCGCCTCGCCCGAAGCGTCTTACATCACGGGCGAATGCATCTCCGTCAACGGAGGCTTGTACACCTAATCCGCTTCCAGATAGAAGACGGCACTGTCGAAGGTCTTGAGGAGCACGGGGTTGAACCCGCCGTTCATCAGGAAATCGCCGGCATGCGCCTCGCCGGAGCCCCACCAGCAAGAGCGGTTCACATTCAGCTCCGTGACCTTGTACTTCCGGGCCGGATCCAGGCCGTCGAGGCGGAACGGATGGGCCCCGACTGCCCGGTTCTGATACTTCAGGCAATAGGTAAACACGACCGCACGGCGCTGATCCTGAGACACATACATGAGCGCATAATAGTCTCCGTCATACGGGGATGCAAGCCGATAGACGTCGCCGGTGAAGATCAAATCGCGGTACTGCTTGTAAGAACGGATGCAGCGGTCCGCCAGGGCGCGCTCCCCTTCCGACAGATTCCGGGGCTGGAGTTCCATGCCCAGGCGGCCGGAACAGGCCATGTCGAACCGGAACTTGAGCGGCGTGACATTCCCGGTCTGGTGGTTCGGGACGGCCGATACATGGGAGGCCATGACACAGGCGGGATAGACCAGGTTCGTCGCGTACTGGATGTAAGCGCGGGTGTAGGCGTCCGTATTGTCGCTGGTCCAGATTTCATTGAAATACTTCAAGGCACCGTAATCCACCCGTCCGCCTCCTGAGGAGCAGCATTGGACGATGGTATCGGGATATTTCGCACGCAGGCGGCGCATCACGTTGTAGATGCCCTGGGCGTATTCCACGAAGAAACGGTCCTGTTCGCTTCCCAGATACTTACTGCCGAAATCGGCGACCGTGCGGTTGCAGTCCCACTTGATATAGTCGATGTTCGGGGCCAGCTGCATCGTCTTGTCGAAAATGCCGTACACGAAGTCCTGGACCGCAGGATTGCTCAGGTCCAGCACCCACTGGTTCCGGCTCTGGTAAATCTCGCGTCCGGGACTCTGGACCACCCACTCGGGATGCGCATGGGCCAGGTTGCTCCGGGGATTGACCATCTCCGGCTCGATCCAGATACCGAACTTGAGGCCTTTCTGATGGGCATAGGAGGCCACATAGTCGATGCCTTCGGGGATCTTGGCCGTGTTCACTTCCCAGTCACCCAGGCCGGCGTCGTCCCCGTTGCGGGGATAGTCCTTCGCAAACCAGCCGTCGTCCAGGACGAACATCTCGAGGCCCATCGCGGCCGCATCGTCGATCATCCGGAGGAGTGTTTCGGTCGTGAAGGTAAAATAGGCGCCTTCCCAGCTGTTCAGAAGGGTAGGATTGATCTGACCGCCGCCGTAAACGCCGTAGTTCCGGGCCCAGGCGTGCAGGTTGCGGGAAGCCTGACCGGCCCCGCGGCCGGAATAGGTATAGATGAACTCCGGTGTCGTGAAGATCTTTCCGGGCGCCAGCTCGTAGGTCGAGGCAAAGGGATTGATCCCGGCCAGGACCGTCAGCCGGTTGGATTCGTCCATCTCAAACGAGAGGCGGAAGTTTCCGCTCCAGGCCAGGGCGCCGGCGACGACTTCGCCCACGTTCTCCTGCAGGCGGTCCGCATCCAGGCTCACCAGGAAGGACGGGTTGTTGCACTGGGTGACCTGCGTGCCGCGGCGGGACTCGATCACCTTCGTATCGTGGGTCAGGAGTTCTCCCTCCATCTGCATTTCGTCGGCCCAGCCGCCGTGGAAGTGCGTGAGATAGTACTTGTCCGCATCGAGGTTCAGGGCGCCTGAAGCGTAGTTGAGCAGCTGCACGGCCTGCTTGCCGGAATTCCGGATTTCCGTATGGGCACAGATTACGTTCTCCTTCCGGTAGGCGTCGTAAATGAGCGTAACTTCAAGGAAGGTGACCGGATCCTTCAGGAGGACCTTCGTCGTGACGACATTTCCGTTCGCGACGACCTGATGGTCCGCGTAGACCAGTTCCGTGTTGTGGTAGCCGTCGGCATACTTCACGTGGAGGGCGGGTTCGCCGAGATAGCGGCCGCCGGTGGCAGGATAGGACATCGGTCCTTCCCCGTTGTCGGTTCCCCGGCCCGTCCGGAAGGAGGCGAAGGCCGAAGGGTCGGCAACTTTCGCCCCGAAATGGACCGTCTGGAGGACGCCGTTCTCTTGGGCAACAAGGACGAGCTGCGTATCCGCCGTCTCCACCGGGATGACTGTTTTCCGGGCCGCCGCGGCCGGAAAGGCCACGGCGACAGCCAGCAAGCTTAAGGTTAGGCTATTCAGTAATTTCATCTATACCAATGAGTTAGTCCACAAAAACCATTTCATCGAACAGGTAGGACGCATGCCCGATCTGCTCCACGACGAAAAGCAGGTAGCGGATGTCCAGGGAGATATTCCGGCAGATTTCGGGGTCATAGACGATGTCCGACATCGTTCCTTCCCAGACACGGTCGAAGTTGATGCCGATCAGGTTGCCGTCAGCATTGAGGACCGGGCTGCCGGAGTTGCCGCCGGTGGTGTGGTTCGTCGCGAGGAAGCAGACGGGCTGGTCCTCGTGGCCGCCTTCGGCATAGATGTCACGGAGGACCTGCGGGATGTTGTAGTCGAAGATGTCGGGATTATCCTTCTCGATGATTCCCTTGAGCGTGGAAACGGGATAGTAGTAAGCGGCGTCATACGGGGCATAACCGGCCACCTGGCCGTAGGCGACCCGGAGCGTCAGGTTGGCATCCGGATAGAAGGTCTTGTCCTTCTCGAATTCCATCTGGCCCTGCATGTAGGTGCGGTTGGCCACGCGGAGGGCCTCGGTGGTTTCCCGGATGTCGGGAGCGATTTCCTCGCTATACCACTGGGCGAAAGCGGAATAGAGTTCAATGGCCGGATCCGCGAGGACCTTCTCCATGTCATCGGCGGTGAGCGCCTCCACTTTTGCGCGGTCGGTAAAGAGGGTCTTGCCGTACAGGTCGTCCTTCCAGGCCTTCACGCTGCCGTATGACTCGAGTTTCTCCTTGAAATAGGCGGGCTTGAAGTTCTCCGGGACATACTTGTCGAAGGAGGTGAGCATCGCCACGAAACACTCCTCGTCGATGGGCTGGTAATAGTCCTTGAAGAAACTCTCGACGAGGTCGTCCCGGCTGGATCCGGAGCGCAGGCGGGCCTGGATGCCGGAAGCGAAATTGAGGATTTCGATGGTGCGGACGGTCTCGTTGTAATACTCATAGGCGAGGTAGACCGGATTGCGGCGGGCATAGATGCCGCCCAGCTGGTCCACGATGCCCTCGTAACGGGTGTCCTTGGCCCATGCGCGGAAGCGCTTCTCGAAGGCTTGCTTTTCAGCCACGGTGTGGTTCTTCTTGATGCCCTTCTCCTCGCCCTGCCACTTCTTCCAGGCGTTGGAGACGGAGGCGTTCTTGGAGGAATACTGGATCCGGACGGCCTGGGACTGGGACATGTACTTCTTCTGGATGTCCAGGCGCTGGGTGCGGAGGGCGATCTTCTGCGGGTCGGACACCTCGGACACGTACTTGACCTGCTCGGACATCACATACTCCTGGGTGCTGCCCGGGCAGCCGTAGACGAAGGTGAAATCGCCCTCGTTCACGCCGGCACGGGAGACCTTGAAGAATTTCTTCGGGTGGTAAGGGACGTTGTCCGGGGAATAGTCGGCCGGATTGTTGTCCTTGTCGGCATAGACGCGGAAGATGGAGAAGTCGCCGGTATGGCGGGGCCACATCCAGTTGTCGGTGTCGCCGCCGAACTTGCCGATGGAGGACGGCGGAGCGCCCACCAGGCGGACATCGCGGAACACCCGGAACACGAACAGGAAGTACTGATTGCCGTAGAAGAGGGCTTCCACATTCGCAGTCAAGCCTTTGCCATCCTTGGTTGCCGCGGCGGTGATCTTGCGGGTATTGGCCCGGACGACGGAATCCCGCTGGGATTCGGTCATGCCGGTCCGGTACCCCTGCAGCACCTGGTCCGTCACGTCTTCCATCCGTTCGAGGAAGCTGACGGACAGGCCGCGGTTGGGCAGTTCCTGGCTGCGGTTCATCGCCCAGAAACCGTCCTTGAGGTAATCGTGCTCCACGCTGCTGTGGCGCTGGATGTAGCTGTAACCGCAGTGGTGGTTCGTCAGGAGCAGGCCTTCGTCGGACACGAGTTCGCCGGTGCAGCCGCCGCCGAACAGGACGACGGCGTCCTTGAGCGACGCCTGGTTCACGCTGTAGATGTCTTCGGCGGTAAGCCGGAAGCCTTTGGCCTGCATGTCGCCGATACGTTGGGAGATCAGGGAGGGGAGCCACATCCCTTCATCGGCCATCGCCGTCAGGGAGAAAGCGATCAGGGCTCCCAGGAACAATACGGTCTTTTTCATGGAAACAAGTTTCTCGTTTTCACAAAAATACGCATTTCCCGGAGAATTCCCAAGGCTATTGCGGCAGCAGATATCCGTGCCTGACAAGGTCGTCCCGGGTTTCGACCGGATGTGTGTAACCCTCGGACAGGACGTAGAGCTGGTCGGCGACGGTGGAGATGGCTTCGTAGTTATGGTCCGTGACGATGATGCCCTTTTCCCGGCACTTATCCCGGATGAGCCGCTGGACGGCTTCGATATGGACGGGGTCGATCTGCGAGAACGGTTCGTCGAGGATGCAGAAGGGCCCATCGGCCATCAGGACCAGGTACAGTTCCGCCAACCTCGCCTCTCCCCCGGACATCTCCCAAAGCCGGGCGTGATACTTCCCGGAATACTTGGGAAAGAGCATGACAAAGTTCCAGAAATCCACCTGATAAAGATCGAAGGCTTTCTTGAGGGTCAGCCCGTCCGGAATCATCCGTCCCTGCGGCAAGTACTTGATTTTCAAGCCAATTTTGCTTAGGTCAATGGGGGCTCCGTCGATATGGACCTGGACGTAGTCCACCTTGAGACCGCCCATCAGGGCGCGGAACATGCAGGACTTTCCGGCGCCGTTGCGGCCGAGCAGGCCCGTCACCGTTCCCGTTCGGGCCGTGATATACCCACCACGCACGACCGTCTTCTCTCCGAAGCGGACGACGACGCTGTCGACGACCAATTCGTGCATCATCGGCATACGGCGATCAGGATTTCCAGGAGCAACAGAAACCCGAAGTCGATGGACAGCGTCGCCGCCATCAAGCGCTTCCGGCTCAGGCCCAGATTGATATAGAAAAAGACGGCGTCCCGGTCTTCGAACTGACGGTGCAAATAGAGCACGACAGCCGTGAACAACGTTTTCAAGATGAAAGCGACCACCAGCCCCGTATAAGAAAACGCCCCAGCCAGGAAAGCCGTACACGCGAGGTTGAACAGTCCCCCGGCCAGGATCATCCACTTCCCATACATCCACACCAGCCCGATATTTCGCCCGATTTTCGCCATGCCCCCTACCTTTGCAACAATCATTCCTTCTCGCACGATATCAGGCCGTCGGTGTGAGTGGGAGGTGGTGCGCCGGCTCCGTGCGTCTTTCAGCGGCTCGCCAGAGGTCGGAAACAGCCTTGACGGCGAACTCGCTCAGTTAGTCCCGCGGGGCGGGCCTAACTAGCGCTCAAACAGACGCCGTCATCCCTGCGGGCACGCCCGTTTCCTCCCGCTCGCGCTCGCTGAAAGCCGAATTCCGCCAGCGCACCACCTTCCACTCCTGTTCACCGACGTCCG
>Ga0247611_10000587_pt1 | contig 73265 bp, 64 predicted proteins | sample 177DNAGHGhighgp2_FD_192422 | JGI IMG/M metagenome (GOLD analysis project Ga0247611, IMG submission 192422) | Sheep rumen microbial communities from Palmerston North, Manawatu-Wanganui, New Zealand - 1770 DNA GHGhigh gp2 | ecosystem: Host-associated > Mammals > Digestive system > Stomach > Rumen...
CAATTGTGCTCCCACAAAAAACGCATTTTTTTTATTCATAACCTTTGAACGCCGCAACGCTCTGATTGTTATATATACTACAGCAATTTCAGCCTACTTTTTGTCCATTAACTCGAGGATTCTATATCAACACCCCAGTGGGACATTACAATCCCGACTGGGCCATAGTGTTCAAAGAAGGCGGGGACATAAAACACATTTACTTTGTGGCTGAAACCAAGGGATACGACAACGATGAAATGCTGGATTACCGCAAGACCGAGGAAGTGAAGATAGAATGTGCCCGACGACATTTTGCCGCCATCAGCGGCAGCACGGTGACATACGACGTGGTGAAAAACTACGACGAGCTGCGCAACCTGCTGGTTGATTGAGGCAGTGAACCGTAAAACCTATCACACCGAATGCCAATATCGGCTTAGGATTGGCATTGAGATAGGGATTCCTTAATAAAAAAGAGGGATATCTACTTGTGGCGGAGGTTGCGGAGCCACTGGGGGTGTTGTATGCGGTTGAGGGGGGAGTGCTTGGTGGCGCGGCGGAAGGCGGCGGGGTCGGCGTCGGGGAGGGCTTCCAGCTGGGCTTTGCGCTCGACGGTGAGGGTATAGCGCACTGCGGCTGTCTGGTTGTATGGGCAGGTGAGTTGGCAGCAGTCGCAGCCGAAGGCATAGCCTGAGAGTTTGATGTTGGACGGGAGGGTATCGGCACGGTTTTCGATGGTGTGGTAGGAGGCGCAGCGGCGGGCATCGACCTGGGTGCCCACGGCGGGTAGCGGACTGGCGACGATGGCCTGGTTGGGGCAGGCCTTGAGACAGCGGTCGCAGTCACCACAGCCGTCGGGCAGTGGACTGTCGTAGGTATCGGCGGGGAGGGTGACCACCAATTCACCGATGTAGCAGTAGGAGCCGAGGAGGGGATTGACGAGGAGCGTGTTTTTGCCCCGCCAACCGAGACCGGCCTGGACTGCCCAATATTTATCGCTGATGGGGGCTGTGTCGACAAAGGGGCGCCCCTGGAGGTCGGGATAGCGGGCACAGAGGGCGGAGAGAAGCTGATAGAGGAGGCGTTTGAGGTGCTCGTGGTAGTCTTCGCCATAGGCGTATTGGGCAATCTTGACCGGGCCCTGCATGAGGGACGAGGGCTTGTAGCCGAGGAGGACGGAAATGACGGTGCGTGCTCCGGGGAGGAGAAGCGTGGGGTCGTAGCGAAGGGGGACATGCTCTTCCATGTAGTGCATGTCGGCCTGACGGCCATCGGCAAGCCATTCGGTCAGCCCCCATTGGCTGCGGGGAATGGGAGCTGCGACGGCGAGGCCACAGGCATCGAGGCCGAGGGCGAGGGCGGTTTGCTTAATCCACTGGGCTTCGAGAAGCATGGGCAAGCGAGGACAGAGGGGTTATTCGTCGGCTTCGGGAGCTGACTGTTTGGAGGCTTTCTTGCTGCCCTCGTAGAGTTCGAAATGGAGGAAACGGCAGTCGAGCTGTCCATTGAGGAGGGGTATCTTCTTGCTGGGCTTGAGGCCGATGTGTTTCATGGCATCGAAGTCGCTGGTGATGAGCCACACGTCGCAGTCCTGGCCATATTTCTTTTTGAAGGTGTCGCCAAGCTGTTCGTACATGGCGTTGAGATCCTCTATCTTGATGCGCTCGCCGTAGGGTGGGTTGGTGACGATGAGCGTGCGGCCCTCGGGCGGGTCCTGATCCTCGAACGAACCGTTGAAAAGCATGACATCCTTATGGAGTTTGGTGTATTCGAGGTTCTTTTCGGCCTGTTGGAGGACAGTCAAGTCAATATCGTTGCCCCATATCTCGCAATCGAAATCGCCTGAACCGATTTTGCGGTCTTCCTGTTCCTTGATGCTCTTCCACTCGCCGAGGTTGAATTCCTTCCAACGCTTGAAGGCGAAGCGGTCGCCACGATAGTACTGGGCGGGGATATTGTTGGCCATCATGGCGGCTTCGATGAGGAGGGTGCCGGAGCCACACATGGGGTCGTAGAAATTGCTGTCGCAGTTCCACCCGGTCAGTTTAATCATGCCGGCAGCGAGCACCTCGTTGATGGGAGCAATGCCTACCGACTGGCGGTAGCCGCGTTTGTGGAGCGAGTCGCCACTGGAGTTGAGGAGAAGCGTCACCTGGTTGTCGCGGATGTGGAGATTGAACTTATAGTCGGCGTTCTCGGTGTCGATGGAAGGGCGCTGGCCGAAGTTGCGGCGGAAGCGGTCGACAATGGCATCCTTGGTTTTGAGAGCGGCGAAATAGGAATGGGTGAAGATTTCGCCGCTGGTGGTGCTGTCGATCATGAAGGTGCAATCCACATCGAGGATTTTCTCCCACTTGATTTGATAGACCTTGTCGTAGAGTTCCTGCTCGTTGTTGGCCTCGAATTCGGCAAAAGGTTTGAGGATTGCCAGTGCGGTGCGGCAGGTATAGTTGGCCCGGTAGAGGGTGGCCATAGTGCCTTCGAAGGTGACAGCACGGTTGATGCACTCCACATTCTCGGCACCGAGGGCGCGGAGTTCGTCGGCCAACACCTCTTCGAGGCCCATCATGGTTTTGGCGACCATCTTGAATTTGTCACGGCCAGAGGTGACAGGCACCACTTTGCCATTTTGTTTCTGAATAATCATTGGGAAGTGTATTGAGTAATAAAAACAATGAATTAATATTTGGATAATAAATAATCAGCTTTGGGATTTGGCGGGGGTATCGGTGGTGCGCCGTTTGAGCAACCAGCGGTAGTGGTGGTTGATGGTGCGGCCTTTGATTTTGCCGTCGAAGATGGCGGTGTTGAGTTCATAGCCCAGCATGATGACGAAGCAGTTGAGTAACAGCCAAAGCATCACCACCAGCAGGGTGCCAATAGAGCCATAGAGGAGATTGTAGCGGTTGAAGTTGGCAAGATAGATTTTGAAGCCCCACGACACAAGGATGAACATCAGGGTAGCGAAGACAGCCCCTGCCGAAAAGAAACCGACACGCTGCTTCTTGGTGGGGATGAGATAGTAGATGACGCTGAGAGTGAGAAGAGCCATGCCCACAAGAATGATCCAACGGCCGATACTGATGATGATATGGGTGAATGACCCCGGAACGAGAATGCCCTGGCGGAAAAGCCACATGAGGATGGTTTTATAGCCGATGAGCAACACCAGCACCAACACCAGCATGATGTAGAGCAGGAATACCAAAAGAAGACAGATAGCATAGCTGATGACAATGGTGCGCCGCTCGATATGGCGGTCGGCAAAATACTTCATCATGCCATTGATGGCATTGGCGGCCAAAATGACCGAAGTGGCAAAACCGATGGAGAGCAGGCTGGTGTGCTTGTGACCCATTACATCGTTGATAGTGTTGGCGAGGGGTTGGTAGATTTTATCCGGCACAATAATCTCGAGTTCGTATAGCAGCTCGTTCTGCAGACCATCGACAGGCAGGAACGCGATGAGGGTGAACACAAAGATGAGCAGCGGAGGCAAAGCCATGAGGAATGAGAACGCCAACCCTTTAGAGGCACGCCAGAGGTCGCCGTTAAAGATTCCTCTGAACAGGTATTGTGCCACATCGTATACGGGGACACCCTTGTTGCCCGGGAGCGAGACGCTGTGTACCAGCATGAGCGAAAGACGCACAATGCGGCTTTGAACCACACGTTGCCAAAGAGCCTTCAGTTTATCAATCAGCTTGTTCACCGGGAGGGTGTATTGAGGTAACTATTCTGTGCAGGGCTGCCACACCAAAGGTGATGAAAGCCCTGAGGGGTATTATTTCTTGACCAGGGAGATATCCATGCTTTTGATGTGATGGGTGAGGGCACCCACAGAGATGAAGTCGACACCGGTCTCGGCATAGGCGCGTAGGGTTTCCTCGGTAATGCCGCCGGAGGCCTCGGTCTCGTACTTGCCGTCGATGCGGTGCACAGCCTCGCGGAGGGTGTCGGTGTCGAAATTATCAAGCATGATGCGGTCGACGCCACCATGACGCAACACCTGCTCCAACTCGTCGAGATTGCGCACCTCTATCTCTATCTTCAGGTTTTTGCCTTTCTCCTTGAGGTAGGCATGGGTGCGGTCGATGGCCGCCTCGATGCCTCCGGCAAAGTCGATATGGTTATCCTTGAGCATTATCATGTCGTAGAGGCCGATGCGGTGGTTGGTGCCGCCACCACAGTGCACGGCATATTTCTCGAGAAGACGCATGTTGGGGGTGGTTTTGCGGGTGTCGAGCAGACGCGTGTGGAGGCCGTCGAGCATCTGCACCATGTGGTGGGTCTGCGTGGCTATGCCGCTGAGACGCTGCATAAAATTGAGGGCGGTACGTTCGGCGGTAAGGATTACACCCGAAGCCCCCTCGATGATCATGAGGACATCCCCTTTGCAAACTGAATCGCCATCATGTTTCAACATCGTGATGTTGATGGGAATAAGGCTGTGATAGAAAGAATCGTTGACGAAACGGAACACTCGCTCGCCCACTTCCATGCCACACACTATTCCGTCGGCTTTGGCCACCATCTTGGCAGTGTTTGTGGCCGTAGGGGGAATGCACGCCAAAGTGCTGTGGTCACCATCGCCCACATCTTCGAGGAGTGCCATACGAATCAATTCGTCCAAATTAGGGATATTGGTCATCATGTCAAACAACGTTTAAATTTAAAATGCAAAGATACAAAATATTTCACAATAAAAGTACAAAAGTTTTTCATTCGCCCCTCATAACATTCAATTACAGACTATTCCAATAGCACTCTACCTCAAACTCTGCTGAGCAACAACTAAAAAAAACAGATATTTGAGAAAAAAAACGTACCTTTGCACATTGAAAAGCATCGGTACGTCACAGTGGGAAAAGCGTTCTTCAAATTAGGATATAACCAACTACAAACACAGCGTATACAAACTAATATCGACAATGAAAAGAACATTTTTCTCCCAAATTCCCTATGGCTGGAGTGGGTACCCAATTACAGAACTATCTGTTTGTTTCATAGCTGGCAATACATGCCCCAAATAGAAACTACAGGCAATGGACACCACGCAATAACATGCCCCGGACACATGCCCTGTAGCGTTGCCTCAAACTTCATTACTCACATAATTCAAAAAAAAGTAGTATTTTTGCATCATGAAAGCAACAATACTCAACATAGGCGACGAACTGCTTATTGGACAGGTAGTCAACACTAACGCAAGCCGTATGTCGCAGATGCTCATTGCCGCAGGCATAGACGTGTGTGGCACTTACGTCATCGGAGACAACGGCGCAGACATTAATTTCTACCTCCGTCACTGTCTAGAGCGGAGCGATGTGGTACTCATCACCGGAGGTCTGGGACCCACCAAAGACGACATCACAAAGAAGACCCTTTGCGATTTCTTCCACAGCGAACTATACGAAAACGAAGAGGCCTTGGCCAATGTGAAACGCATATTCGATGCCCGTGGCTATGAACTCACACCCATCAACCGCCAGCAAGCCTGGGTGCCTCGTTGCTGCACAATGATTAACAATGTGGTAGGTACTGCCCCGTGCATGTGGTTCGAACTGCCACAGGCCAACGAAAGCCCCGATGGAGTCAACACCCATCCGACAAGCCAAAACTCGCCCAAAGTGGTGGTTTCCATGCCCGGTGTACCCTTCGAGATGGTCAACCTGATGGAAACCGAAATCATCCCCCGTCTGCAACAGCATTTCCGCACCGACCAGATAATCAACAAAAACATACTGGTTCAAGGCATCGGCGAATCGTTCCTGAGCGACCTGATAGAGCCTTGGGAACTTGCTCTGCCCAAGAGCATACGCCTGGCCTATCTGCCGCAGGCTGGAATGCTGAAACTGAGGCTCACCGCACGTGGCGGGCACAAAGAGCGTCCGCAACTGGAACAACAGATTGCCGATGCAGTGAAAAGCCTATACCCCATTGCTGGCCAATACATTGTAGGCGAGGACTTGGAGAGCCTGCCCGAACTGGTTGCCTACACCATGAAGCGAGCTGGCAAGACCCTTGCCACAGCCGAGAGCTGCACCGGTGGCGCCCTGGCCTCACAACTCACAGCCCTCGCCGGAGCATCAGAGTACTATAAAGGAGGCGTGGTAGCCTATAGCAACGAGGTGAAAGAGTGTGCCCTGGGCGTGAGCCATGACACTTTGGCCGCCCATGGTGCCGTTAGCGAAGAGACTGTTCGCCAGATGGCTGACGGAGTGCGCCAACGGTTAGGAGCCGACTACGCTGTTGCCACCACAGGCATTGCCGGACCCGGTGGCGGCACACCCCAGAAACCCGTAGGAACCGTCTGGATTGCTGTGGCAAATGCCGATGGCATCACGGCCCGACTGCTGAAATTCGGCGACCGCAGAGCCCAAACTATCGAGCGCACCTGCAACGCTGTGTGGAGCGAATTGATAAAACTCGTCAACCAAAACAATCCTGTCAAACCCCTCTAACACCCTCTTCCCATGTCCAAAGGATTAATCACCGTGCTCATGCTTGTATGCTCCAATGTCTTCATGACCTTTGCATGGTACGGCAATCTCAAACTCCAGCAGATGAATGTCATCAAAGACTGGCCGCTCATTGCCATCATTGTCCTCTCGTGGGGCATGGCCTTCTTTGAGTACACCTTCATGATTCCCGCCAACCGCATTGGCTCGCAAATCACTGGTGGTCCCTTCTCCCTCATGCAGCTCAAAGTCATACAGGAGTGCGTCTCGCTGGTGGTCTTCACCGTCATCGTGGCCACCGTCTTCAAAGGCGAGCCCATCCGCTGGAACCACCTTGTGGCCTTTGCCCTCATCATCCTGGCCGTATTCTTTGCCTTTTTAAAAACCGACTGATAACTCAATCCCATTCTTATGAAACGTATTGTTCCCCTCCTGCTGGCTTTGCTGCTCTTTGTAGGCTGCAACCGAGAAATGGATGTCTTCGATCTCTCCAATTGGGAATTCGAGTATGAAGGTCAATGGTATCCCGCCACTGTGCCCGGCTGCATCCATACCGACCTCATGGCCCAAGGCCTCATCCCCGACCCCTTCTACGGCACCAACGAAGACTCGGTGCAATGGGTTGGAAAACGCATCTGGAAATACCGCACCACCATCACCCGCGACATGTGGGAAGGCTTTGAACACTGCGACCTCGTCCTCGAAGGGGTCACACTCTGCGACGTCAGAATCTATGGCAAAACCCTCGGCGCACCGTTTCAGCATCTGCTCATGTCGCCAGACAATATGTTCCGCACTCACCGGGTGTGCCTCTTCGAGTCACTTATCGACAGCGGCACCCTTCCCGACCCCGACGAGGATATCGTCATCGAGATTACCTTTTACCCCATAGAGCAGAACAACGAAGCCCATTTCGACTCCGAAGAGTATTACTCTCAGCCCGACCTGGACTACAACCTGCCCGACCACCGCGCCGTGACCCGCATGGCACCCTACATGCTGGGTTGGGACTGGGGTCCAAAACTGAGCACCGTCGGAATTCTGGGCGGAGCAAGACTGGAATGTTTCAATGAAGAACTACCCGAAAAACCTATGCCCAAACCCCGTTCCTGGAATGTCACCCTGCGCCAGGAGCAGGACTCCATCGGCCAAAGCTTCACCTTCTACCGCAATGGCAAGCCCATCTATGTGAAGGGAGCCAACTGGATTCCCGTCCACTCGTTCCCCGTGCTCGACAGCGCCAACCGCGCCCGCTACCGCCACCTCCTCACCTCCGCCAAGGAAGCCCACTTCAACATGATTCGCGTGTGGGGCGGCGGCATCTACGAGCCCGACTACTTCTACCATCTCTGCGACTCGCTGGGCATCATGGTGTGGCAGGATTTCAACTTCAGCTGTGCCCTCTACCCCTCCGACTCCGCCTTCCTCAACAACGTGAAGGCCGAAGCCGAGGAGCAGGTTCGCCGCATTGCCCAGCATCCATGCGTGGTGCTGTGGTGCGGCAACAACGAGGTGAAGAACGGTTGGGAAGACTGGGGCTGGCAGCAACAATACCAGTGGACCCCCGAACAGATTGCCACCCTCCAGCACGGCATTGACACCCTCTTTGGCATCAACGGAATACTGGCCAATGCCGTAAAGCAATACGACCCGCTGCACCGCGCCTACATAACCTCCTCACCCCTCTTTGGCTGGGGCCACCCCGAATGCGTCACTCACGGCGACAGCCACTATTGGGGCGTGTGGTGGGGCGAACAGCCTTTTGAAATGTACAAGGAGAAGACCGGCCGCTTCATGTCTGAATACGGTTTCCAAAGCTATCCCGACTACAGCACCGTTTGCCGCTACTGCCCCGAGGACCAACGCTACATCGACTCGCCCGTCATGAAGAGCCATCAAAAGCACGGGCGCGGATTAGAGATAATCGACAAAGCCATGCGCCATTACTATGGCGTGGACAGCCGCTGCCTCTCTCTCGAAGACTTCTGCTATGTGAGTCAACTGCTCCAAGCCTGGGGCACAGGCTACGGCATATTCCAGCACCAGCAGCAACAACCCCATTGCATGGGCACCCTCTTTTGGCAACTCAACGACTGCTGGCCTGTCGCCTCTTGGTCATCAATCGACTGCTATGGCAACTGGAAAGCCCTCCACTACCGCGCCCGCGACCTCTACAGCGACACCGTGGACATGAACTATTGGAAATCCTACTACAAAACCCTCCCCAAGAACCTCCGGCTGCCCAAAGCCAAGTACCAATTGACTCCGAACCTGAATCGCAAGGGACAGCTCTCCGTCACGCTCACCGCCCAAACCAACCTCAGGGACGTAATGCTGCAAACCGAACCCCACGTTGATGGCCATTTCAGCAACAACTATTTCGACCTCCCCGCTGGCCAAACCGCACACATAGTGTTTATCCCCAACAACCCCAACAGCGACCTATCCAAAACCACCGTGACATTGAAATGCCTCAACGAGGTGTTACCGAGACGCTAGCCCGCTGTCGGCACCCCTACAAAACAGACGAAGGATTGAACTCATTTCAATCCTTCGTCTGTTTATAAATCATTGGTGCAACATCGGCATCAAAGCGGGAGATGTATCACTTTCTTCGTTTCGAAATACTCTTCAGAATAGAAATCGCTAATTTCCCAAACTTTCACCTTCTTCCCGAAAGGCTTCAACTCCTCGGCCAAGTCTCCTCCTTTCAAATAGAGAATGCCGTTATGCAGGTGATGGTACTGCGTCTTCGACACCTTACCCCTCACCCACTGCACAAACTGGCTCAAATCGGTCACAGCCCGCGACACAATAAAGTCGTATTCACCTTCCACCTGTTCGGCACGAATCTGCTCGGCCCTCACATTCTGCAGCCCCAGCTGTTCCACCACATTCTGAACCACCTTGATTTTCTTCCCAATTGAGTCTATCAGATAGAAGTTGGCGTGGGGAAACATGATTGCCAACGGAATCCCCGGGAAACCGCCTCCTGTCCCCACATCCAGTATGTCGGCCATAGTCTTAAAAGGCTGCACTTTGGCGATGGCAAGGCTATGCAGCACGTGATGCTCGTAGAAACAATCCATATCCTTGCGCGATATGACGTTTATCTTCGAATTCCAGTCCTCGTACAATGGCAACAGAGCGGCAATCTGTTCACGTTGCCGCCCTGTCAACTCGGGGAAATACCTCAGTATTTTGTCCATACAGATGGATTAGAGATACGATTGGAGATGCTTGCTCTTGCTGCTCACTCTCAGACGCTTGATACCTTTCTCCTTGATTTGGCGCACACGCTCGCGGGTGAGGCCGAACTTCATGGCAATCTCGTCAAGACTCAGGGCATGGGGCATACCGATACCGAAATACATCTTGATTACCTCGCGTTCATACTCCGTGAGGGTGGCCAGCGAACGCTCTATCTCCTGCGAGAGCGACTCCTGCATCAATGCGCTGTCGGTGGGGGGAGTATCTTCGTTGGGCAGTACATCCACAAAATTCACATCCTCGTCCGCCACCAAAGGAGCGTCGATCGAGATATGGCGGCCCGAAATACCCAAAATACTCTTGATTTTCTCCTCGGGTATATCAAGCATGTCGGCCAACTCCTCTTCCGATGGTGGGCGTTCCAACTCCTGTTCCAAACGGCTTATTTCCTTCTTCAACTTATTCAGAGCACCCAACTGGTTGGACGGAAGACGCACAATGCGCGAATTCTCGGCAATGGCCTGCAATATTGACTGACGAATCCACCACACAGCATAGGAAATGAACTTGAAGCCGCGTGTTTCGTCAAAACGTTTGGCGGCCTTTATCAGACCTACGTTTCCCTCGTTAATCAAGTCCGGAAGGCTCAGTCCCTGGTTCTGGTACTGCTTGGCCACCGACACCACGAAACGCAGATTGGCTTTCGTCAGGCGGTCCAATGCCTCCTGGTCGCCGTTTTTAATGCGCTGAGCCAGCTGAACCTCCTCCTCAGGGGTCAAAAGCTCCTCACTGCAAATATCTTGCAGATATTTGTCCAGCGACTTGATGTCACGATTGGTAATTGAATGGGTAATCTTTAACTGTCTCATATCTAAATATTAATCCAACTTCTTGTTATTGTCATTGAAATAATCTCAAACACCCCTATCAACGAGCATTCTTCTCTTTTATTATTTCAAACACTATTAAATAACGTCAAAAAATCAAAAAAGTTTCATCTTTTTGAAAAAAAAATTCCATATTTCCCTCGATATGGGTGCAGAATGAAAAAAAAAACGTATATTTGCAATTTCAATTACAAGCGAACCAAGATTATGTTTGAAAGTATAAGTAGCAAGATAGAGAAAGCGTTACACACGCTGCGAGGAAAAGGTAGCATTACCGATATCAACATTGCCGAAACGGTGAAAGCAGTGCGCCGTGCCCTGCTCGACGCCGATGTCAGCTATCCCATAGCAAAAGAATTCACCGACAAAGTCAAAGCCGAAGCAATCGGCCGCAACGTGATTCAGAGCATCGAGCCCGGACAGCTGATGGTTAAGATTGTGCACGAGAAACTCACCGAGCTGATGGGTTCCGAGGCCGTCGAAATCAACACCAAAGGCAGCCCCGCCATCATCCTCATTGCCGGTCTGCAAGGTTCGGGTAAAACCACCTTCTCCGCCAAACTTGCCAACTATCTCAAAACCAAAAAGAACAAAAGCGTCATGCTGGTGGCTGGCGACGTATACCGCCCCGCAGCCATCTCCCAGCTGCAAACCCTCGGACAGCAAATCGGAGTGCCCGTATTCACCGAAGAGGGCAACACCAACCCCATAGACATCGCACAGAAAGCCCTAAAGGACGCCAAACTGAAAGGTGCCAACATACTCATCGTCGATACCGCCGGCCGTCTGGCTGTGGACGAACAGATGATGGACGAAATATCCGGCCTCAAAAAATCTCTCAACCCCCAGGAAACCCTCTTCGTGGTCGACTCCATGACCGGTCAGGACGCCGTAAACACAGCCAAGGCCTTCAACGAACGCATCGACTACGACGGAGTGGTGCTCACCAAACTCGATGGCGATACCCGTGGCGGTGCCGCTCTCACCATCCGCTATGCCGTGCAAAAGCCCATCAAGTTCATCGGCATCGGTGAGAAAATGGACGCTCTCGACATCTTCCACCCCGACCGTATGGCCAGCCGTATCCTCGGCATGGGCGATGTGGTCTCGCTGGTGGAACGCGCACAGGAACAATACGACGAAGAAGAAGCCCGCAAAATACAGAAAAAACTCATCCACAATGAGTACAACTTTGAAGACTTCCTCTCCCAAATAGCCCAAATCAAGAAAATGGGCAGCATGAAAGACCTCCTCGGCATGATTCCTGGTATGGACAAACTGACCAAGAATGTGGAAATAGGCGACGACGCCTTCAAGCCTATCGAATCCATGATTGGCAGCATGACCCCCTACGAGCGCCGCAACCCCTCATGCCTCAACGGCAGCCGCAAGCAACGCATTGCCGCCGGCAGCGGCCGCAGCATCCAAGAACTCAACCGGTTCCTCAAACAATTTGAGGACACCCGCAAGATGATGCGCTCCGTCAGCACCAAAGGCAAAATACCCCAAATGCCACGCCGCCGGCGCTAACCCCCACCCCCGCCTCAGTTAATTCATCAATAAAACACATACAACCCGATATGCTACAGTTATTAGACGGCAAGGCCCTGTCCCTGCAAATCAAAGAAGAAATCGCAAACGAAGTGCGCCAACTCACCGCCCAAGGCCATCGCCCCCCGCATCTGGCTGCCGTAATCGTAGGCAACGACGGCGCAAGCCAGACCTATGTTGCCAACAAAGAGAAGTCAAGCCATGAAGTGGGCTTCACCTCCTCGGTCTACCGCATGCCCGAGCTCACCACCGAGAACGAGCTCCTGGAGGTCATCAACTTCCTCAACTCCGACCCCGAGGTCGACGGCTTCATCGTCCAGCTCCCTCTGCCCAAACACATCAACGAACAGAAAATCATAAACACCATCTCGCCCGATAAAGACGTTGATGGATTCACACCCATCAATATCGGACGCATGGTGCTGAGCGAGGATGCCTTCATTCCCGCCACCCCCATGGGCATCTGCACCCTCCTCAAACGCTACGGCATCGAGACCTCCGGCAAACACTGCGTGGTCATCGGACGCAGCAACATCGTCGGAACCCCCATCGCCAACCTCCTTTCACGCAAGGGATTTGACTGCACTGTCACCATCTGCCACAGCCGCACCACCAACCTCCCCGAAATCACCCGCCAGGCCGACATCCTGATTGTGGCAATCGGCAAACCCGAATTTGTCACCGCCGACATGGTGAAAGAAGGTGCTGTCGTCATCGATGTGGGCATCCACCGCGTTCCCGACGACACCAAGAAGAATGGCTACCGCATCATCGGCGACGTAAAACACAGTGAGGTGGACCGCCTCTGCTCCTGGACCACACCCGTCCCCGGCGGCGTTGGCCCGCTCACCATTGTGTCGCTGCTCGAAAACACCATGAAATCCTACAAGAAGAATCTTCAAATCAAATAATCGTCCTTCTGACTGTTCCGGAAAACCTCCACTTCCGGACCGTCCAAGCCCGAAAGCCCTGCCCGCATTGCTTTCGGGCTTTGTCTTCCCCATAATCTCACCGATTTCTCAACTCTGCACCGTCCCTCCGTCCTGTTGCCGCCCTCGTCCTGCGCCAAATCCGCATTCATCCCGCATCCACTACCAGTTCCGTCAACCTTCGCTAACTCTTAAGTTCTTGGTAAGCTCTTCGTAAGCCCTACTTAATCTCTGCGGTGATTATACTTTCAACAAGAAGTCGTTACACCGTGAAAGGGTAAGGGAGACGGGGAAAAGACGAAAAGAGGCAAAGCGGGAAATGGAAATGATGCAAAAGGACGGGGTGTCTATTATACATATTATATAATAGCAGCCCTTCTTTGCGGCAATACTAAAATGCAATGATTTGTGTTTTTAGCTAATGCAGTTTGGTGGGTACCACGATTGGATGGTTTGGGGTATAATAAGAAACCGAAGGTTTGACTGGCAAACCTCCGGTTTGTAATTGGATGTGTTTTCTACTTGATTTAACGCACGTTGCGCATGTTGGAGGTGATGCACACCTTCACACTGATGGTGCTTACCATATCCTCGGGGTCAACGCCGTTGAGGTCCTGAATGATAAATGTCACCTTACCCTTTTCCCATTCGAAACGGAGATTCTCGCCAATAACATATCTTTCGTAACCACCATCCTCTGTCTGTTCAAGAACCTCTAGAGGATAAACGAAGGGCAACGTGTTCCAGGCGCCGGAATTGGTGGCCTGATCGTAGACGTTCCAAACGTAGGCCTGGACAGTGCCGTAGTCGAACACCTGCTGGTCGATGGCGGGAACTTCCTTTTCACAATAGAGGTAATTGTTCGAACCAGGCAAGTATTGGCCTTCATTTCGTGTCCACTCGCTGGGGGTGATGTTAAAACGGATGGTCTGAACCTGAGAGCCATTGTAAACATACTCCTTGGTACATCCTGAAGCCAACAGCACAAGTGTCAGCATGGGAAGAATGAATTTTTTCAGTTTCATAATCTTGTTATTAATTTTGATTGATTAATATCTTGTTTTTATCACGTTGCAAAAATAGCGGATTTTTCACAATATTTTTCCCTACAAATAACATATTTTTCCCGAAAAAACGCAAAACATTGTTTTTTATTGTATTGCTTTTACATCGAAAATAGTTGTAGGCATCAGCCACATCAGGGATAAGGGGTAGCGTCGGCCCTGTTTATTTGAGGTGGACCACCGTTATGCCGTCGCCGCCCAGCTCAAGACGCTCGGAATGGAACGACTTAACGTCGCGGTTGCCCTGCAGGTATTCCCTTATTAATTGCTTCAATATGCCATAGCCCTTGCCGTGAAGTACTCGCAATTCCTTCTCGCTGAGCAACTGTGCGTCGTCGAGGAAATGCTGCAGGTTGTCCAACGCCTCGTCGGCACGTTGGCCACGGAGGTCGAGGGTTGGATTGAAAGTTTTGCGTTTCTCGTTGATGTCGTCGTAGATAGACTGGAAACGACTGTTCTGCCGGCTGAGTTTGTCCACGGGGATGCTCTTCTTTTTGGTGCCAACCAGGCGGTTAAGGTTGATAGTCATGCGAATGCTGTTGCTCTCCACCACGGCCTTTTTCCCTTTCAATTCAACCACTTCGCCAAAGGTATCCTGCCCGTCGATGCGCACGATGCTGCCCACGGCGATAGGGGCAGTACCTTCATCCGGTTCGGATTTGGAGTCGGACTTGTCAGTCTGCAAATCGGCTGCAGCAACCTTGTGGCTGGCCATTTCCTCGCGATGCCGCTCCTGGGCCGATGCCAGACGCTCGGCCTCGGCTTTGATGCGTTGACGGGCCTGCTGGGTTTGTTCCTTTTCGGCTTGGGCAGTCTTGATGTCGCTGATGGTTTGCTCCACCGTACGGTTGGCATCGGCAAGTATCTGCTGTGCCTCCTGACGGGCGGTGCTGAGTATTTCAAACCGTTTGCTCTCGAGTTTGGCGGTGAGTTGCTGGTATTTAGCGGTCACTTCGGCCAGGAAATTGTCGGCCACCTGCAACTCGGTTTTCTGCCGGGCAATCTCTTGTTTGTCGAGTTCGATCTGCTGCAACTGGTGTTCGAAATTGAGCATCTCGCCTCCCACCTTCTCGCCTGCAGCCTTGAGCACCTCTTCGGGGAACCCTATATTCTGGGCTATTTCGAAAGCGAACGAGCTGCCGGGATGGCCAATGGAGAGGCGGTAGAGGGGGCGCATCTTCTCGGTGTCGAAAAGCATGGCACCGTTCTGTATGCCTGGACACTTGTCTGCCAGCAGTTTGAGGTCGGCATAGTGGGTGGTTACCACTCCAAAAGCATGACGGCGGTACAACTCCTCGAGCAAGGCCTCGGCAATGGCGCAGCCCGAACGGGGTTCTGTGCCACCTCCAAGCTCGTCGAGCAGGAAGAGTGTGTTCGAATCGGCAGTTTCGAGCAGGAGCTTCATGTTTTGCAGATGGGAAGTATAAGTACTAAGGTCGTTATCAATAGACTGTTGGTCGCCGATGTCGATGAAGATATTATCGAAAATGCCGAATTCGGAAGTTTCGCGGCAAGGCACCAGCAAACCGCATTGCAGCATATATTGTATCAATCCCACAGCCTTGAGGCATACCGACTTGCCGCCGGCATTAGGCCCCGAGATGATAAGGATGTGGGCATCGTCGTTAAGCTCGAGATTGAACGGCACCACCTCTTTGACAGATGTGGACGAATCGCTGCCTTTGTGCTGGGCAGAGGATGGCTGGTTATAATTGAAGAACAGCAAGGGATGGCGGGCATCGAGCCAATTGATTTTGGTGATGCTGTCCACAATAGGGCGTCCGCAATGCAGCAGCAAGGCAAGACGGGCCTTGGCGCGGATAAAATCGATACGAGCAAGGAACCAATAGGCATTGACCAGCGAGTCGAGCTGGGGGCGAATCATATCGGTGAAACGGGCAAGGATTTTCTGAATTTCATGACGTTCTGCAAACTCCAGTTCGCGGAGGTCATTGTTCAGCTCCACCACCTCGGAGGGCTCGAGATAGGCGGTTTGGCGAGTGGCCGACTCGTCATGAATGAGGCCTTTTATTTTACGGCGGTGGGTGTCGAGCATGGGGATGACCATGCGGCCGTTGCGTATAGTGACCTCGGCATTTTCGGGAGCCCAGCCTTCATGTTTGGCACGAGCCAGCTGTTTGCTGATTTGAACATCCACATCGTTGCGCTTGCGGTTTATCTGACGGCGGATGTCGAGAAGGAGGTCGGAAGCGTTGTCGTATATTTCACCTTTGTCATCCACTATTTTGCTGATGGCCTTGGTGATGGCGGGGTCAAGGTCCACATGGGTAGCCAGCTCGTGGAGCAGGGGATAGCGAATGGGGTCGTCGCGCAACAGAAAACGAAGACATTCACCAATAGTGTGGAGCGAGCATTTCAGGTCGAACAATGCCTCCAGTTCGATCACAGTGCCGGAGACACGAAGGCGGTTGAGCTCGTCGGTGAGGTCGATAAAATCCTGAGCGGGGAAACTGTTTTCGAGCACCAGAATTTGGCGGAATTCCTCAGTTTGCTGCAATTCGCGCACCACGCGGTCGTAGTTGCTGGAAAACGCCATCTCTTCGGCCATGTGTACTGCAAGTCCATTGGTACATTCGTTGGCCAGCAGTTGGCGAATCTTGGTAAATCCGAGTTTTTCTTCTATAGTCATAAAGGGATAATCTAATCGTTGTCTAAATAAAAAGGCCAATGTTGGCGGAAAGTGTCGAGGGGTTCGCGGTCGAGAGTGGCCAATTGGACTTGCGGGCACTGAGGGGTGCAGGAATTCATTTCCTGTCCCTTATAGTTGATGGCCACACTGTTACCCGTGTAAGGTATACCCACACCATCAGTACCCACACGGTTGACCCCAACCACATAGCAAAGATTTTCGATGGCGCGTGCTTTGAGCAGGGTGCTCCAAGCCTCGTGGCGGGAGCCTGGCCAGTTGGCACACACTAGCAGAAGGTCGTAAGCGGGCGGATTTTCGTTGCGGAGCCATTTGGGAAAACGCAAATCGTAGCACACGGCAGGCTTGATACGCCATCCGCGCCATTCGAAGACGACCCTACGTGTGCCACGAACCAACTGCGAAGCCTCACTGCTCATACGGAAAGTGTGACCTTTGTCGTAGTAGCCATAAGTGCCATCGGGACGCACCCAGTGCATACGGTTGACGACCCTGTCACCCAGGGCGGGTTCTTTCACAGTCCAAGTGCCAACGAAGAGAGCGTTGTGCTTGACCGCCATGCGGTGTGCGAAACGGTAAGTGTCGCCCTCGGGCGGTTCGGCCATAGAGGCCATATTGTCCGAGAAGCCTGTGGCGAAAGTTTCGGGCACAACCAACACATCTATATCGTGGGGCAAAGAGGCGAAAGCCTCCTCGACCATGCGGTGGTTTGCCGAGGGGTCTTCCCATGCAATGTCCTGTTGGAAGTATGCTATTTTCAGTTGGTCTTTCATCTAGGGGGATTTAGCAGTAACAATAAAGGTATATGTTTGTATGGAGTCAGTCGGCACAATTGCAGGCATAGTCCCATAGTTTTTTGACGGAGGGTAATAATGTGTTGATGGCGGTCTGGTCGTCGAGCATCAGCGGGCAGTGGCGAAGGTCCAGAAGCTCGAGAGTGCCATCAAGACGGGCAAACTGAGGAGGGAGCTCGGTGACATAGGTAGACCACAACACCAGTTCGCGCAGTTGCTCCATATTGGCCATGCTGGCGGGAAGAGCCATGAGTGGATTGCGGCTCAGTTCCAAACGTTGCAGATTCTGGAGCCGGGAGATGCTGTCGGGCAAGAAGGCTATACGGTTGCCGCGCAAGTCGAGCTGGCGTAGGTTGGTCATGGCGAACACCTCACGCGGAATGGTCTTCAGCCGCTTGTTGTGCAACTGGAGTATGTAAACATCGGCAGGGTTTTTGACATCTTTGAGCGACTTATACACCTTGTCGGGCTGAGCGAAGAGGGTGCAGCCCAGGAGAAGCATAAGTGTGAACAAGAAATAGCGTTTCATATTGTTTGGTTTGTTATTGGTTGGAATACTGGCTGAGCAACCGGCGTGCCGCATCACGGTCGGTTTTGAGTTGCCCAATCAGGGCATCGACGCTGTCGAAACGGACAATAGAACGGAGGCGTGACACAAAATCGACGGTGAGTGTGGTATCGTATATGTCGCTGTCGAAATCGAAAATATTCACTTCGAACACCGGTTTTTCCAGACCGAAGGTGGGTTGTCCCCCTATATTGGCCATGCCCATGAGCCCTGAAGTGCCATCGGAGAGGGTTACACGCACGGCATAGACGCCTTCGGCAGGCAGTACTTTAGTCGGGTCGTTGAGAGACACATTGGCAGTGGGGAACCCTATTTTGCGTCCCACCTGACGGCCTCGTTCCACGCTACCCCAAAGGCGGTAGAACCGGCCAAGCATGGCAGAAGCAATGGCGACATCGCCCCGATGCAGAGCATTGCGCACCTGTGTGGAGCTCACATCAATATCGTTGAGCGATACAGCGGTATCCACAAAGACCTTCACTCCCATTTGCGCAGCCAAATCGGGCAATTGGTCAAAATCATTGTGGCTGCGACTGCCAAACACATTGTCGTAGCCCAAGACCAAGGCTTTGACGTGGAGCTGTTGTACCAGAATTTGACTAAAGAACTCGCAAGCCGACATCGAGGCAAGCTGGGGAGTGAAATGGACTTCCACCACATAGGCCACGTCGCACTGCTCGAGGAGGGCGTATCGTTCCTCGTTGGTGGTGATGCGGAAGCGGGTGGAGACATCGTTGGTGAGCACCTGTCGCGGATGCCTGTCGAAAGTGACCACCACAGGCGAGAGACCCGACTCACTGGCCATACGGCTCAACATGGACAAAATATGGCGGTGGCCGATGTGAACACCGTCGAACATACCCACAGTAACCGCAGTGCCATGCGACACTAACTCATTAATATTATCTAATTTATATATATTCATATAACGAATAAAGGAGTTGCAAAGTTACGAGATTTTTTTCATTATCGCATCATGACCCAATAAATAAATTTGGATTTGGCGGAAACAAGGTATCCGGACCAATGAATAACGGTCCAACCGTCAACGTCAGGAAATGTTGGCAACCGAGAGCCGAGGGCCGACAGAACAAAGTGAATTGACCGAGTGAATGGTGAGAAGTTTTTATACTTATTGAAAAAAAATTTGCACGATTGGGAAAAAGTGTGTATCTTTGCAAATCATTTTAAACAAAACAATTTTTAATAACAATTTAAACAACAAACATTTATGCCTACAAGAATCAGATTACAGCGTCATGGTAAGAAGAATCAACCCTTCTATCATATCGTTGTTGCGGATGGTCGTGTACCTCGGGACGGTAAATTTATTGAAAAATTAGGCACCTACAACCCGATGACCAATCCTGCCACCATTGTTCTCGATGTTGATAAATCCGTGCAATGGCTCAAGAACGGTGCCCAGCCCAGCGAGACTGCCCGTCGTATCCTTTCCTACAAAGGTGTGTTGCTGAAACGCCACCTGCAGATTGGTGTTGAGAAAGGTGCTATCAGCCAGGAACAGGCCGATGTGAAGTTCAACGAGTGGCTCCAAGCCAAAGAGACCAAAATAGCCAACGCCAAGAGCGAGAACGACACCAAGCTCCGCAACATTAAGAAAGAGCGTCTGGATGCCGAGAAGAAAGCCAACGAGACCAAGGCTGCCGCCGTGGCCGCCAAACGTCAGGCTGCTGCCGAGGCCGAAGCCGCAGCAAAGGCTGAAGCTGAAGCCGCCGCTGCTACCGAAGAGGCCCCTGCCGCCGAGGAAGCTCCCGCTGCTGAATAATTGTTCAACACAAGATAAAAAAGCGTGCCCAAAAGGACACGCTTTTTTTGTAAAACAACAAAACACATGACCATAGACGAATGCTACCAACTGGGAAGAATTACCAAACCTTTCGGTTATAAGGGTCAAGTGATATTCTTTCTCGATGTAGACTGCCCCGAGGACTATGCCGACCTCGACTCAGCTTTTGTTGAGATAAAAGGCAACCTAATACCCTATTTCTTCAAGATAGAGAATATCGCAGGAAACAAGGCCACGGTGACATTTGAAGACCTCAAGCCGGAAGAGGCTCAAGCCTTGGTGGGGCACGACCTTTACCTTCCGCTCGACATGCTGCCTAAACTTACCGGGAACCAGTTCTACTTCCACGAAGTAATTGGGTTCAAAGTTATTGACGAGACCCACGGGGATATAGGAACCATTCAAAGCATTATTGAGTACCCGGCACAACCCCTGTTTCAAATCATGGATGATGGTACTGAAATCCTTATTCCAGTCATCGATCCAGTAATAAAAAAGGTGGACCGCGAACAGAAGACCCTTTTTATCAATGCTCCCAATGGACTGATAGAGTTGTATTTAAATAAATAATAACAACCTGTTAATATTTTTTCTTTATTATATTCAAAAGTATGTGTATTTTTGCAGCGTGAAATAATAGTGTGAATTAATAAGGAACAACTGTAGTACTATGGAGAAGAAAAATAATTTACCAGAAAAGAACTGCTACTCCGCCGAAGAGTTACAATTCTTCAAGGAATTAATTCTCAAAAAAAGAGAAGAAGCAGTTAGAAGCCTCGAATTATTGAACGAGGCCGTTGCTGGCAGCGAGAATGACGCTTCGGATACTGCACCTACATTTAAGACTCTGGAAGAAGGAAGCAACGTGCTTTCGAAAGAAGAAAACTCCCGACTTGCCGCACGCCAACAGAAATTCATTAAAGATTTGGATGCAGCCCTCATCCGTATCGAAAACAAGACCTATGGCATTTGCCGTGTCACGGGCAAACTCATTCCCAAAGAGCGCTTGATGATAGTTCCCCACGCCACAATGACTATCGAAGCCAAGATGCAGGAAAAAAAGAAACATTGATATCACTTGTATCCTCTTTTTTAGGCAGGCAAGAAATGTTCTTGCCTGTTTTTTTGTTCCTTCCGCACCGGTGAGGTACCAGTACCTCATCTTTAAAGGACAGGCAGCATGATACATGTAGACGAAGCCTGAATGGAATAATATTCCACTTTCAAGCCATCGGGATTGACTTCAGACATGTAAGAATCACAATCGCGGGATGGCAGCGAGGAGGCGTTGAGTGTAGGGCTGTTGGGGATTGCGGAACAGCTCGTCGGACGAGGCACACTCGACCAAACAACCTTTCTCCATGACCATGATGCGATCGGCAAAGAATTTGACCACAGAGAGGTCGTGAGTTATAAATATATAGGTGTAGCCATATTGCTCTTTTAAATCGTTGAGGAGGTTGAGCACCTGAGCCTGAACGGAGACATCGAGGGCGGAGACACTCTCGTCGCATATCACCAACTCGGGTTGAAGTATCAAGGCGCGGGCAATGCAAACGCGTTGCCGTTGCCCACCACTGAACTCATGTGGGTACCGGTTGTACCACTCCGGACTGAGCCCCACCTGCTGCATAAGTTCGAGAACCCGTTGCCGACGCTGGCTATCGGAGTCGAACATACGATGACACTGCAATGGCTCTTTAATGGCCTCACCGATGGTGATGCGTGGATTAAGGGAGGAATAAGGGTCTTGAAACACTATCTGCATCTTGCGGCGCAGCTGGGTATATCCTTCCGAATCAAGCTTGTCGAGCGGATGTCCGTCATACTCTATTGTGCCCGAACTGGTATCCACAAGATGCAGCAATGCACGCCCGAGAGTGCTTTTGCCACACCCGGACTCACCAACCAGCCCAAGCGTCTCGCCACGGAATACATCAAACGAGAAACCATCAACCGCTTTCAACTCCTGGAGAGTCTTCCCAAGAATATTCTTCTTTAGAGCATACGTCACCTCTAGGTCGCGTACGCGCAACAACGGCCGAGTTTCCGGGTCGGGTGTGAGTATCGGCCGCAACTCCTGTTGAGTCTGGTAATCGGGATTGTCGAGAAAATCTTTCACAGTGGGCAACCGCCGTGGCCGACAGTCGAGCGGCGGACGGCAGGCCAAAAGGCCGCGTGTGTAGGCCTGAGTGGGATGGTATAAGACCTGTTCCACCGTTCCCCTCTCAACGATTTCGCCTTTGTACATTACCAGTACGTCGTCGGCTATCTGGGCAATGACACCTAAATCGTGTGTAATAAAGATAATGCCGATATTGTATTTCTTCTGTAGCGTGCGGAGTAGTTCGAGAATGGTTTTCTGCACAGTGACATCCAAAGCAGTGGTTGGCTCATCGGCAATCACCAAATCGGGATGGCATATCAGTGCCATAGCAATCATGACACGTTGTTTTTGACCGCCACTAATCTCATGAGGATAGCTGTTGTATATCTTTTCGGGACGGGGAAGCATCACTTCGGCAAAGAGGTCCAGTACACGCTGGCGAGCCTCGCGTTTGCTCACCTTTTCATGAGCAAGAAGCATTTCGGCCACTTGGGGACCACACTTCTGCACAGGATTCAGGCTAGTCATGGGCTCTTGGAAAATCATTGTGGTGCGCAAGGGTTTGCCATTGTCGGAAGAAGAGGTTCCTTTTCCAGTCATTTTGATGAGCCCCGTCATGCGACAGGCTGGCGGCTGTGGCAACAACCCCATTACAGCAAGAGAAGTGACCGACTTGCCGCTACCCGATTCACCAACAATGCCCAAAGTCCTACCGCGGTACACATCCAGGCTCACACCCTTTACGGCTTCCTGATACACCCCATCGTGCAAGAATTCCACATGAAGATTGTTTATCGTCAAAATCTTTTCTTCCATTTTCTGTGTCAGGTTAGCAATGACCATCTCTGAAATGTCACAACATTATTAATCAGTATATAACCAACGTTGGTACATAACACAAAAGGAGCCTTTGCATTATTTATTTTCTAAGGAAACGGAAAAAAAGTATTTTTATTTGAAATATAATGTGTAAATTTGCAAAAAATTTCAAGCAGGCATGTCCTATCCTACCCTCAAACAGGATTTCTCTTACCTGCGGCAACAAATGCAAACAACACAATAAAAAATATTAAAACATCAACATTATGACGAAATCTGAAGAATTCATGGAATTGGAAGCCCGCTATGGTGCTCACAACTATCATCCTCTGCCCGTTGTTCTTGCCAAAGGTGAGGGCGCATTTGTATGGGACTGCGAAGGCAAACGCTATTTCGACTTTCTTTCCGCCTACTCGGCTGTGAACCAAGGACACTGCCATCCAAAAATCATCAAAGCCCTCTGCGACCAGGCTCAGAAACTGACCCTCAGCAGCCGCGCATTCTACAACAACTGCCTTGGCGAATGGGAGAAATACGTCACCGAGTACTTCGGCTACGACAAGGTGCTGCCCATGAATAGCGGTGCAGAAGCCGACGAAACAGCCTTGAAGCTTGCCCGCCGTTGGGGTGTTGTCAAGAAAGGCATTAAGAACGAAGAGGTAATGATTGTATGCTGCGAAGGCAACTTCCACGGCCGTACCATCACCATCATCACCATGAGCAACGACCCCGAGAGCTATGCCAACTATGGCCCCATGACCCCTGGTTTCATTCGAATTCCTTACAACGACCCCTCCGCACTGGAAAAGGTATTGGATGAGCACGGCGACAAGATTGCCGGTTTCCTGCTCGAGCCCATTCAAGGCGAAGCGGGTGTATACGTACCCGATGACGGTTATCTGAAAAAATGCTACGATATCTGCAAAAAGCATAACGTTCTCTTTATGGCTGACGAGGTGCAGTGCGGTATTGCACGTACCGGCAAGATGCTGGCCTGCGACCACGAAGGTGTGCGCCCCGACATCCTCATCCTCGGCAAAGCCCTCGGTGGCGGCGTAGTTCCCGTAAGCTGCGTGTTGGCTGACGACGACATTATGCTGAACATCAAACCCGGTGAGCACGGCTCCACTTTCGGTGGCAACCCCATTGCTGCCAAAGTCTCCATTGCCGCCCTGCAGGTTATCAAGGACGAGCACCTGATGGAGAACGCCGAGCGTTTGGGCAAAATCTTCCGTGAGGAGATGAGCAATTTCAAGAGCCCCATGATTGAGAAAGTACGCGGTAAGGGCTTGCTCAACGCCATCATCATCAAGCCCCACAACGGCAAGGAGGCTTGGGATGTTTGTCTGAAGATGCGCGACATGGGCGTGCTGGCCAAACCCACACACCAACATATTATCCGCTTTGCTCCTCCATTGGTCATCACCGAGGAACAGCTGCGCGAAGCTATGGAAATTATCAAGAAAGCTATCGCTTCCTTCGAATAATACCTACTATACAGCAATCGAAAAGTGCCGACAGGATTGTCGACACTTTTTTTATTGGTTATACCAATTGCCGACAAATATCAAATGCTACGAAACACAAACATCTGATAATTCCACACATAAACCAATCTTAAAGAACCTGTCGAGAATACCATCCACAGTTTTCATCATCATTCACAAAACCAATAATTGGAACTAATCGGCATTAAAAAGTTATTTTATAGAAAAAAATGTGTACTTTTGCAGTGGGAAAATCAATGGTTGTATTCTCAGCAATGCTTGTTATCACTACCATTGCCCATCCCAATACAAACAACATAATATTGTCACCGATCAGATGAAACGACTTCTTATAGCCATCCTTCTGTTACTGGCATGCCAGACGATTTCCCACGCCCAGAACTTCCCATTCCAGGACACAACCCTTACCCTTCACGAGCGAGTGGAAGACTTGCTTTCGCGGCTCACCCTCGATGAAAAGTTGAGCATGATGGAACACCGTAACCCTGCCATCCCTTCGTTAGGACTGCCGGCCTACAGCTGGTGGAACGAGGCACTTCACGGTGTGGGGCGCAACGGACTGGCAACGGTGTGGCCCATGCCCATAGCCTTGGCGGCCACTTTCAACACCGGCAAAGTGGAGGAAATGTTTGCTAACGTTGCCTACGAGGCTCGAACAAAGTATCTTGCGGCCCGCAGCAATGACACTTGCACGGCCTTACGGGAGCCGACTGACTACACAGGACTGACCTTTTTTACACCGAACATCAATATATTCCGCGACCCACGCTGGGGCCGCGGCATGGAAACCTACGGAGAAGACCCCTACCTCACCGCCCGCATGGGGTTGGCATGCGTGCAAGGCTTGCAGTTTGGTGGACATCCAGCCCCAACCAACGCCGATGCGCCCCTGTTGTCAGCAGCATGTTTGAAACACCTTGCCGTGCACAGCGGTCCCGAAGGCATCAGACATGAATTTGACGCCGAGGTGAGCGCGCGCGACCTTTGGACCACCTATCTGCCCGCTTTCGAATACATTGTTAAGGGAAGCGATGTTCAGCAGGTGATGTGTGGCTACAACAGACTGAACGGAGAGCCATGCTGCACAAACAACAACCTGCTTGACAGCATATTGCGCGAGAAGTGGCAATACCGCAACCTGATAGTCACAGATTGCTGGGCACTGAACGACTGCTGGGAGCGCGACACAGTTATTCCCCGACACAAAACCCACCCTTCGGCAGCCCTGACAGCAGCAGCGGCCTTTGGTGGCGAGGTGGACTTGGAGTGCGGCAGCGGTCTTGATGCACTGCGCACCGCAACAGACTCCGGCTATATCAGTGAGATGAAAATCAACGAGCATGTGCGTCGCATTCTCACAACACGACTGCGCGTGGAGCAAGGGTTGGGATTGCCCGACAATCAAACTGACCTGACACCCATCCGCATGGCAGAGGAGAGTATAGTAATGCTTCGAAACCAAGGTATTCTGCCCATAAAAGCAGGTGCCCGAATCTTTCTCGCTGGCCCCAATGCAGAGGACACACTTATGCCCCTCGGCAACTATAACGGCACCCCACAACACACCGTCAGTATCCGCGAAGAACTGGAACGGTATTTCACCCTCGTAGACAAGCCATGTAAGGCTGACATCATAGTCTACGCCGCAGGCCTCAACCCCCAGCTGGAAGGCGAGGAGCTGCCTGTCGACATGCCGGGTTTCTACAAAGGTGATCGCACAAGGATTGAACTGCCGTTCGACCAAAGTGCGGAGTTGCGCAAACTGCAGCGCAAACACAAACCAGTAGTGCTTTTGCTTTGCAGTGGTAGCGCCATCGCTTTGGACAAACATGCCCTCCGCTCCAAAGCCATTTTGGCCTGCTGGTATGGAGGCGAAGCCATGGGCGAGGCTATTGCCCGTTCACTGGCCGGGAAGCATGACCACTTCGGACGACTGCCCATCACATTCTACAAGTCGACACAACAGTTGCCACCCTTTGAGGACTACAGTATGGCGGGTCGCACCTATCGGTATATGACCGAGGAACCTTTATTCCCCTTTGGCTACGGCCTCAGCTATGCCAACTTCAACGTTGAAAGCATCGAGCTCCAGCAGGACGGCATGGTAACGGGTACTATCAGTTGCACGGATGCCGTCACCGACTCAGCAAGCACGGTAATCCAAGTTTATTTCTCCAACCCCGACGACCCTCAAGGCCCCAACAAAACCCTTGTGGGATTCCAGAAAATCACCGTTGCCGCGGGGCAGACTGCTCGGTTTGCCATCCCTATAGAATACTTTTTCTGCCGCCAGTTTGACGAAGCGACAGGGCGAAGCGGCCTTCCCAAAATCCGCACTCCACATTTCTACGTGGGTTTCAGCAGCGCTGATGCCGACCTCACACCTTTGAACTCCATCCCTCTGAATTGGTTTTAAATATGTGGATTTTTTTTAGTATCTTTGCAAATCAATAATAATATCCTTGGCGGAGGTTCTCCGCCACAAACATCAACAAAACACATCACTATGAAGAAACAAGACTGGCTCGTCATCCTTATTGTGGTCATTGTTTTGGCCCCGTTCTTTATCCCTGCCACGGGATTTTTTACTTGGTTCGAGGCTTCGACCAAGGCTCACCCCTTCATCATGGCATTTTTTAAGTTTGCCATCCTTGCCACCTTCGGCGAGATGCTGGCTCTACGTATCCGCGAAGGCGTATACAACAAGAAAGGCTTCGGCATCGTGCCCCGCATGATGGTATGGGGATTCTTGGGCATGTGCATTGCCATGGCCATGATTATCTTCAAGAGTGGCGTTCCTGCATTCCTCGGAGTGATAGGTGGCTGCAACTGCCCAGCTGAGGTGTTTGCCGCCTCCAAACTCACATGGGGTAAAGTGGGCGTGGCTTTTGCCGTCAGCGTGCTGATGAACACTATTTTCGCCCCCGTCATGATGACATTCCACAAATGCACCGACATCCACATCCTGGAAAACGGTGGCACCGTTCGCGGGCTACTGCGTCCCATGCACATGCGCGACATCTTCGCCAACAAGATTAACTGGGACGTGCAATGGAACGTAGTCTTCAAGAAGACTATCCCCCTCTTCTGGTTCCCCGCTCACACCATCACTTTCATCCTGCCCCCCACTTTCCAGGTGCTCTTTGCCGCCCTTCTCGGTATTGCTCTTGGTCTCATCTTAGCTTTGGCGGGAGGCAGCAAGAAATGAAGAAAAGACTAGTATTTCTAGTACTGCTAGTATCACTAGTGAGACTAGAGGCTCAAGAGGGCTTTCATTTCGGCTTCCATGGTTTTGTCAACCCCCACTACTATGCCGACAGCCGTAGCGTAGTCGGTGGACGTGAGGATATGATGCTCTTCTACCCCAAGCCTATTGTGCGCGACAGCCTTGGCCGAGACATCAATGACGGGTGGCAAGCCAACATGCTGGCCATCACTGCCCGAATCAATCTCACCATCCACGGCCCAGAAATATGGGGAGCGCAGAGCCGAGCCTTCATCGAGGGGGATTTCACCGGAGCCACCAACGCCACTATTAACAACCTCCGGCTGCGTCACGCCTACCTTGCATTGGAGTGGGACAAACACAAACTCCTTATGGGGCAATACTGGTATGCCATGGTCGTCCACGAAATCATGCCAATGACCAATCCCTTAAACATGGGTGCTCCATTCCATCCATACGCCCGGCAACCACAAATACGCTACAGCTTCTTCCCTTCCCCCAACTGGGAACTGATGGCGGTTGCCCAATGGCAACTGGACAATACCAGTCAAGGACTCCTCAACAACGTTGTACAGAATAGTACCCTCTTTGCCCGCCACAGCCTCTTGCCCGAGATGAATGCACAACTGCGTTACCGCCACAGGAATCTCCTGCTTGGTGCCGCCGCCAACCTAAAATCCATCCAACCCATTGTCAACACTACGGGTACAGCCTCGCCCCAAAAAACATATCAGTCATTCAGCTACTCCTTCTTCGCCAGCTACAAGCTAAATCAGGTCACCGTAAAAGTACAAACCCTCCTGAACAACAGTCTCTACGAAGGATGTTCGTTGGGTGGATACTTGATGTATCAAGATGTGGGCGGTGCTAACCTTGTGGACTTTCGCGATTGGCATTTCAACACCGTGTGGCTCGACATCGAGCGTACCCACGGCCACTGGCGGCCAGGAATCTTCATGGGCTACGCCAAGCACATCATGGACGAAGGCCCAGTACTGGCCATTTATGGTCCAGCCACCGTATTCGGTCGTGGCTACGATCTCAGCTACCTTTGGCGCATACAGCCCCGTCTCACCTACACCACTCAGAAAGGCCTCTCTTTCACCGGTGAAGCCGAATATACCTATGCCGGATACAATGAACCCGTGGGCAATTTGCGTCTTTCATTAAGTGCCGTATATGCTTTCTAACTATCACACCCATTCCCGCTATTGCGACGGCAAGGGCGAGCCGCGCGAATACGTCGAGTTCGCCCTTGCCAACGGTTTTTCTGCACTTGGCTTCTCCGGCCATGCACCGCTGCCGTTCAACAACACCTTCTCCATCCACAACGAAGACTATCTTGCCTACTGCAACGAGGTGCGTGCCCTGAAAGAGGAATATCATGGACGTATCAAGATTCGCCTAGGACTCGAAATCGACTATGTGCCAGGGGTAAACGACGACTTCCATCCTCTTATCGAACAAGGTGGACTTGACTATTTCATAGGCGGAATCCATCTTGTCACCGACCCCGACGACACAGATTGGCTGCGCAATCACCCCTCCGATGCGGCACAGCGAATCTGGTTCATCGACGGTCCTCGACATGAGACCTACGACGAGGGACTGCAACGGGTCTTCCACGGCGACATTCGCCGAGGTGTCACCTCCTTCTTCCGTCAAACCAACGCCATGATAGAAAGCCAGCGTCCCACCATTGTCGCCCACTTCAACAAGATAGTCATGCACAATCGCGACCGCTATTTCCTGGAACACGACAAATGGTATCTCGACCTTGTATATGAAACCATCGAACTAATCCGCGAAACAGGCTGCATAGCCGAAGTCAACACCCGCGGCATCTACAAGAAACGCCATGATGATTTCTATCCCTCGCGTGAGCTACTGCGCTACATGAACGAGAAACACATCCCCGTCATCGTCAGCACAGATGCCCATTGTCCCGAGGATCTTCTAAAAACAGAAGGCGCAGAGGACTACCTCCGCGCCATCGGTTATTCTGAGATTGTGACCCAATTGCCATAACGCTCTACAGCCTTTTTAGCTGTGCAAAGCGGTATTGGCGCATATAATCGTCCTCTTCCGACCAGTATTGGGCATTGAACAGGTCCATACCTGTGGGAGTAATTTCATACCAGAACTGCTCCTTGTTGGACAGTTGCAACAGGTTACTCGGCATCTCGAACGAGTAGAAGAAGTGGAATGTCTGAGTGTCGGCCACGCCTTTGGCATTGGTACGGACAAGTGTCGTGTCAATGAACTGGTAGGTCTCTTTCTTAATAGAGTCATAGTAGGTTCCTGCCAATGCGGCAATCCGAGTCTGAATCAGAAGGTCCTCATAGGCCTTCATCGGCCCCTTGTCGCCGGGGTCGTACATCCACAGCGTGTCTGCCTCGTTGTCATCCGAATTGTGGCACACAATAATGGTCTTCTCTCCTATGTGCTGCAGCACTGCTGTATCGCCCACAACACCCACTGACGTCCATCCATTTCCTGGGTAAGTATTAATGACAAAAGTGTCCGTTGCCACCTGTAGAAGTGCGAAAGTCGAGCCTCCTTCATGCAGAGTGCCACCTTGGAAGATGAACAAATCGGGGTTGTTTGTGATGGTGTCACGGCTGCCCACAAAGAATTCGTAGCCGTCAAACCAGCATGTGTTGTTAAAATCGAAAGTTGCAACCTCCTCTTTGGAGTTGTTACAGGCCACGCACAGCATGGCAAAGCCAATGGAAAGCAAAATCAGTTTCTTTTTCATATTCTGTTAATTGTAATATTTAAAGGTTCTTACTTCAAGTGTGGAGGGTATATGTGAGCCAGTGGTGGTATGGCGCACCCAGTTACCATGGTCGTCATAGCTATATGTAGTCAAGACCGGTCCTCCGTCCCGGTCATCCCGCGAAACCAGTTCCTCTACCACTCGTCCCAAACTATCATACCTCACTTGAGGGGCGTTTGGAGCATACCAATTATACACCCCGTCGCGGTCCACATAGGTGGTCAGATTGCCACTGCTACTGTATTCAAATCGCTCAGTCGAGGCATCGGGATACATCCGCTCCACTAGTCGGCCGCATGTGTCGTACTTATAACTCATTCGCGACCCGTCTGGAAATATGTATTTTGTAAGGTGTCCCGAGTCGTCAAAGCGCAAACGGAATGTGTGCCGTTTCCCATCAGGACCTGTAATTCTAGCCTTGCATCGGCGACCATTGCGTGAATAGGAATAGTCCGTATGTGTGAATAGCTGGTCCAAGCTGTCGAACGATGTACCCGCTGTGTCGCGATAGCAGCGGTGCTCTATGCGACGCCCTATACTGTCGTATACAAATGTTGAATGTATGCACTCTTCCCTATCGCGATAGTAATAATCCAAGCAATGCCCGGCAGTGTCGAAACAGGCTACCGTTTGCGACACCAATCCGTTATAGTATTCCTGGAACACTTCGCACGTAAACATACTCACCGGACCACTCATCTCGTCGGCATAGGTAGTATTGAGATTGTATTCGGTGGGTTGGATTGGGAGATACGGAAAAGGCACCCCCTCCTCACAGGAGGTGAACAACAGCATTCCTATCAACAGAAGTGCAAACCGCTGATGGTAGCGACGCGTCATGTGTCAGAAATGCATTCAGCGCACCAAGGCCTTGGTAACCACTGTGGCCAAATTGCCTTTCGACTGCTCTTTCAGCAGTTTCTCTGTCAGTTTAGACTTACCTATCGAGTCCTTGTATGCGAAATAGAAGTTCAACATCTCCTCGGTTGCCACTTGGGCACACAACAGGTCTCCGTCCTCCTTGTTTTGCAAGGCGTGACGTGTCCACGATGCCATATAGGCAATCATCAGCTCATCCTTCTTCACATCAACCAAATCGGGATGCAGCACCACACTCACCTCAGGTGTACCGGTGAGCCAACGAATCAGGAACGAAGTGCACTCCTCATGTTTGGGCTGATTGTATGCCGGGTCTACCGATAGAAGATAGTTACAGCAGTTCAATACATCGTTCTCGTACTTTGCATAGTCCGACGGCCACATCTTTTCAGGCATGATAGGCAACGAAAACTGCTGAGCCATGCCCAACTGGGCCATAAAAAGGGCTGCAAGAATAAATAAGGTTCTCTTCATAATCGTATTACAACTAATGGGTTTTTACTCTTACTATTTCTGTTGATTATTATTTCGTTTCATCAATGAGTTCAAATATCGTCCACAGCCAAACCGCCCATCGAAGTCTCTTTATATAGGCTTGGTAGGTCATGCCCTGTGCGTTTCATGGTGCGCACCACCTTGTCGAACGAAATGATGTGCTTGCCGTCACTCATCATAGCGTAGATATTGATGTCGAGGGCACGCAATGCTGCCATCGCGTTTCGCTCTATGCAGGGTATCTGCACCAGCCCGCACATGGGGTCGCATGTAAGTCCAAGGTTATGCTCCATAGCCATTTCGGCCGCATACTCTATCTGCTGTGGACTGCCTCCAAACAGCTGGTTGGCGGCAACGGCAGCCATAACGCAGGCACTGCCCACCTCACCCTGGCATCCCACCTCTGCACCCGAAAGGGAGGCATTATTCTTGATGACGTTGGCAAACAAAGCAGCTGTTGCCATGGCTCTCAGTATCTCTGTGTCTGTAAAGTCATGGGATTTTTTTAGGTGGTATAGCACTGCCGGCAACACTCCCGACGACCCGCATGTGGGCGCTGTGACTATATAGCCACCCACGGCATTGCGCTCGGATGTGGCCAAAGCATAGGCTATAACGAGAGCCCGGCTCTGCAACGAGGGTTTATAGCTGGAGGCCCGCACATAGTATTGACGTGCCTTGCTGCGCAGATGCAATCCTCCGGGTATTACCCCCTCGGCTTGCAAACCCTCATTGATGGTTTTTTGCATCACCTGCCACATATCCTGCAGATACTCCCATATACCTTCCCCTTCGCACTGTTCCACATATTCCCAGTATGTAAGCCCTTCCCGCTCTATGTATGGGAGAATCTCGGCAAGGGTAGACATGCTGTATACCTGTTCATCGGCCTCGTGCATGGTCTCATTGGCCAGTGCACCACCGCCAACACTGTATATAGTCCAGTCGTCTATAGTGTTGCCATCAGCATTCAGTGCTTCAAAGTACATGCCGTTGGTGTGGAAAGGAAGCACTTTGTCGGGCCTCCACACTATCTCGACAGGTATCGGTGCCGCTCCGTCCTGCAACGCCTTGTCGGTCCGGTGCCCCCGTCCTGTGGCGGCCAAACTGCCATAAAGCGTCACCCTGAAGCTAGCAGCATTGGGATTCTTTTCTTTAAACTGCAGCACTGCAGCGTGGGGAGCCATTGTATGGCTGCTCGACGGTCCATAGCCTTTGCGGTATATTTTTCTTATAGACTCCATTCAATTCTATTGTCAAGATTGTTTGAATGTGCAAAAATACGATTTTTTTTCGACATTGGGAATTATTTTGTATTTTTGTAGCATGATAACTCACCTTACTAACATTATACCTAAATGAATATCATCATTATAGCCAATGGACTATTCCCCTCCGGTGCTTGGGTCTCCCAACTGCTCGAAGAGGCCGACAAAATAGTGTGTTGCGACGGCGCACTCGAAAAATATCTTGATTGGCTCCGCCTCCATCCCCATGCCGCTGTCCACCAGCCGGCAGTGACAGTGGTGGGCGATGGCGACTCCATGCCCTTCCAATTGCCCGACCATGCACGCAATCAAGGCCTGGATGTGACTTTTGTCCGCATTGCCGAGCAGGACGACAACGACTTGACCAAAGCCACTCGCCATGTACTGTCAAATGTAGACTACGGGGAACAGGAGGGATGCCATGTGGACTATATCGGAGCCACCGGTCTCAGAGAGGACCATACGCTTGGCAATATCAGCCTTCTGGCTTGGTATATGGAGCAGTTTCCAAAGGTGTCTTTCCGTATGCTGTCCGACCAAGGTATGTTTCTTCCCATGCAGGGTCACCAGTTATTCCAATCACATCCAGGACAACAGGTATCGCTGTTCTCGCTCACTCCCCAACTGCCCGTCACCGTGGAAGGGTTGCGTTGGCCTATCAATAACCGCCAACTTGAATGGTGGTGGGAAGGCTCCCTCAACGAGGCTACGGGCGACAGCTTTGAAGTATGGGGCGGGCGACTGGTAGTTTACCTTTTGGCACAGGCCTGACGGATGGCACGGCACAGCTGGTCGGGACAGGATGTGTCTTTCCATCCGCAGCGGATACCTTCCAACCGTTCCAGCACATCCTCCACCTTCATCCCTTCCACCAGTCGGCTCAAGCCCTGAAGGTTACCATGGCATCCGCCATAGAATGTTACATTATACAGTTTGCCGTCTTTTATCTCAAAATCAATCTGCTGACTGCAGGTCTGTTCTGTTTGATATGAATATTGCATTTATTGTTCTTTTTTTTCTTTGATAATAAAGCCTTGCTCTTTCGTAATCCTGCATTCCCGAATAGTGCACACTCGCTACTTCTTGTTCCTGTCGCTTTGCCCGAGCAATAGTATGTCACTAAGCGAACAGGGCTCTGAATGCCTCCTCTATCACGCCCACCGACACCAACGAGATGCCATAGTCCGCGAGCTGGAGATTGCGAGTATCATATTTTGATATGAACACCTTCTCAAATCCCAGCCGTGCCGCTTCACTTACTCGGTTCTCTATCCGGCTCACCGGCCTCACCTCGCCACTCAGCCCCACCTCGGCGGCAAAGCAATAGCGCGGGGATATGGGAATATCCACATTGCTACTCAATATGCTGCATGCCACTGCCAAGTCCAAAGCCGGATCATTCACCCGCATGCCTCCGGCAATGTTGAGAAACACATCCTTGGCTCCCAGCTTGAACCCGCACCGTTTCTCCAGCACAGCCAGCAACATATTCATTCGCCGCATGTCGAATCCGTTGGCATTGCGCTGGGGTGTGCCATACACAGCACTGCTCACCAACGACTGTACCTCTACAAACATCGGTCTTGCCCCTTCTATGGTTGCCGCCACTGCTGTGCCGCTCAATTCCTCGTCGCGATGCGAGAGCAACAAGGCCGATGGATTCGAAACCTCGCTCAGGCCGCTGCCGCGCATTTCGAATATTCCTATTTCTGACGTGGAGCCGAAACGGTTTTTCAATGCACGCAGTATGCGGAATCCGTAGTTTCTGTCACCTTCAAACTGCAGCACAGCATCCACTATGTGTTCCATCACTTTGGGGCCAGCCAAAGTGCCATCCTTGGTGATATGGCCTATCAACAACACTGGCACCCCGGTTGTCTTGGCATAGTGCTGAAACTCGGTAGTGCATTGGCGTATCTGGCTCACACTCCCCGCTGGCGACTCCACCTCCTCCGTTGTGACCGTCTGTATTGAGTCTACAATCAGCAGGTCGGGCTGCACGGCATCGATATGTTCAAAAATACGCTGCGTCACCGTCTCGCTTACCACATAGCAACTCTCGGTGTTGATACCTATGCGGTCAGCCCTCATCTTGATTTGCTGCTCGCTCTCCTCGCCACTCACATACAGCAGCCGGCGGTCATGGATAGCCAGAGCCGTTTGCAGCAATAGCGTGCTCTTGCCTATACCCGGTTCTCCGCCCAGCAGCAAGAGGCTGCCCGGCACTATGCCGCCACCCAGCACCCGGTCGAACTCCCCACAATGGGTCGGTATGCGTTTGGTCTCGCTATATGTCACCTCCTGTATGCGGACAGGAGCCGATTTGGCCGAAACATTGCTGCTTTTGCGCTTGCCACCGTCACTTTTCACCACCTCTTCCACAAGGGTATTCCACTTGCCACATTCAGGGCATCGCCCCAACCACGACGACGACTGGTAGCCACACTCCTGACAAAAATAATATGATTTTGCTTTAGCCATTTCTCTTTTTCAAAATAAATTTGTTCACCACGCCCGATGCAAGTATTATGCCGCAGGCAATGGCTATGGTAACCTTCAGTGCCACAAACCCCGTCGTGGCTGCCTGCCACAACTGGTTGGTAACAATATAGTATGCTGTCCAAAAAATCCCTCCTCCCGGCACCAACGGGATAATGCCGCATATCAGGTAGACTGTCACCGGTTGATGCCCCAGACGTGCCAACACATGGCTCACTGTGGCAATTGCCAAAGCCGAGAAGAAAGCGGCACCCACCACCGACAATCCCGTCAACGACCACAAATAAACAGCCCAGCCTATCGTTCCCGTAAGGCCACATGCCACATAACTATGTCGAGGGGCACCGAACAGAACCGAGAATCCCACCGTCCCGATAAAGGCAGCCAACAACTGGATGAACCATTTCGATGCCACAACATCCTTTACCGGTACCCCCAACTGCACTATCGCCCCCATCACCTCGCCATCCACAATAATCGACAGCGCCACTCCCAACGCAATACAAAGGAATACGAGAAAAGCATCCGTGAGTCGGGTAGTGCCAGCTATATAGTCTTCGTTGGCCAAGTCGCGCATCCCGTTGGTGAATGGCACCCCGGGCACAAGTGCTATTATTGTGCCTATCACCATATTGGCCAGATGCAGCTGCGGAGCTATCTGGAAATACATTGCCAGTCGGTATACCAGCATACACATCATTCCGCCCACCAAGCCGCCTGCCACGCTCCCCGCCAGTCGCGACAGATGACGGCTGGCAAAAGTTATGAAAGAACCAAGTACCAATCCAGCCACAAGTGTCGCCAAAGAGTCGAGCAAACTACCTCCAAAGATAAGACAGAATGCTGCCACTCCAACCGCAATACCTGTCAGCAGCTCCCACCAAGGCTTTCCTGGCATGGAACGTATGGCCTGAATGCTCTGCCCAAGGGTTTCAAGAGACATCTTGCCTGCTGCCACATCACGACTCAGCTGGTTCACCGCCGCCACCTTGGCCAGTTGTGTCCCTTTTATGGGGATGAAATCAGCACGGGCATAATGCTGCCCCGTAGCGATGATACCGTTGCTCAACACAAAGAAACTCTCGTCCTCTACTCCGTATGTAGAGGCTATCCGGGTCATCGTATCCTCCACACGGCTTATTTCAGCACCGTTCTCCAGGAGTATATGCCCCGCTTCTGTAGCCAGCTGCAATGCCTGTTCCTGTTCTTCTGTCATTGTCTTTATTCTTTCCCCTTCTATTAATGGTTAGTGCTTTGCTGTCAGTGTTTTGTTTCCGAGTCAATGATTACGTTATTCTGTCACACTTTCGCTAATGCTCTTATTCAGAATTCGTCAACTACTTTGTCCACTCGGTATAACTTGTCGCCTCGGTGCAAAACCTCTGTGGTCTTCACACTGAAAACATCGCCTTGCCCAACCTCCTGCACCGGCTGTGCTGTGGCGCCCAGGCGCAGTTCCTCCACTGTGGCGCGGTACACGCCCGTGGTCTGCCCTATCACCATCAAGTCCTCTCCCATACGCAGATGCTCCGCCGTCTCTATCTTCATCTCGGCCACCTGTGGCCTATTGTAGTAGTTGGTCACCTTGCCTAAATACACTTTATTCTCTGTGGCCTGCGAGCCGTACCGCTCACTCCACTCACCCATTTTGCGTCCCAGATAATAGCCGTCCCAGAATCCACGGTTGAACACCGTGCTCAGCCGTTCGATCCATCCAGCTATCCGCTCCTGTGTGTAGGTGCCTTCGGCCACAGCCTGCACCGCCTCCTTGTAGCACTCCACCACTGTCTTCACATAGTCGGCAGAGCGGCCTCGTCCCTCAATCTTCAGCACCCGCACACCGGCACGTATTATCTTGTCCAAGAAACCGATGGTGCACAAGTCCTTCGGCGACATGATATACTTGCCGCTAACCAGCAGCTCCGTGTCGCTCTCCACGTCTTTCACCAGATACTCTCTGCGGCATAGTTGCAGACAGGCCCCACGGTTGGCGCTATAGTTATACTCGTCCAGACTCAGATAACACTTCCCGCTCACACTCATGCACAATGCACCGTGGGCAAACACCTCCACCTGCACCAGTTCCCCCTTCGGCCCGCGGATGTCGTTGTCGCGGATAAACTGCGTAATTTCCGCCACCTGCCGCAGGGGCAATTCTCGCGCAGTCACCACCACGTCCGCCCATTGGGCAAAGAAACGCACCGCCTCCACATTGGAAATATTGCACTGCGTCGAGATATGCACCTCCACCCCGATGCTGTTGGCGTATGTTATCACCGCCATGTCGCTGGCAATGATGGCCGTGATGCCCGCCGCCTTGGCTGCCTGCACCAATTCGTGCATCTCATCTATCTCATCGTTGTATATAATCGTGTTCACCGTCAGGTAAGTACGCACTCCGTGCTGTTGTGCTATCCCGGCTATGCGTTCTAAATCTTCCACCGTGAAATTGGCCGCCGAGCGCGAACGCATATTCAAGTTCCCCACACCGAAATACACGGCGTCGGCACCCGCCTGTATGGCGGCACTGAGGCTCTCGTAACTCCCCACAGGAGCCATAATCTCAACATGCTGCTGCGACACCGCAGCACCGTCTGTCTGGTTCATTGTTTCCATTCTTCTGATTGTCTGTATACTTTGGGCATTCCCGTCTGCAATACCCGACTGCAAAGTTACGACTTTTTTTTCAACTGAGCACTATTCAATCTTGCCATCCCTTGATGGCCTATGCCGCTGATAGCTTCCTGACCCTTGCACTTTGCGATGCCTGTCCCCTACTTCCTCCTCTTGTGGGCACATCTCAAAGATAAAGCCACGGCACCCTTTGCAGGATGCCGTGGCGGATTAACAATAAAACAAATAATTTTTACAGCTTTATGTCAACAGGCTGAAGCATGTTTTCGGGTTTCAGAATCTCGTCAAGTTGTTCCTTGGTGAGCAACTTGTGCTCCAGCACCAGTTCGTACACGCCACGGCCGGTCTCGCTGGCCTCTTTGGCAATCTTGGTGCTCTGTTTGTATCCAATAATGGGGTTGAGCATGGTGACGATACCGATAGAATGCTCCACCAGCTGGCGGCAACGCTCTTCGTTGGCAACGATGCCGTCGATGCAGAGGGTGCGCAGGGTGTCCAGACCGTTCTCAAGCAGATGGATGCTCTCGAAGAGGGTGTAGGCAATAACGGGCTCCATCACGTTCAGCTCCAGCTGACCGTTGTCGGAAGCCAGAGAGATGGTCATATCGTTGCCAATCACTTTGTAGCACACCTGATTCATCACCTCGGGGATAACGGGGTTGACCTTGCCGGGCATGATGCTCGAACCGGGCTGACGCTCGGGCAGGTGAATCTCGTTCAAACCACAACGGGGACCGCTGCTGAGCAAACGCAAGTCGTTGCACATCTTGTTGATCTTGATAGCCAAACGCTTCATCGAGCTACTGTACTGAATCATGCAGCTGGTGGCGCTGGTGGCCTCAATCAAGTTGTCGGCCAACGAAATGTTCCAACCCGTAACCTTGCGGAGGGCGCGGATGCAAGCCTCGCTATAGCCGGGACGTGAGCAAATGCCGGTTCCGATAGCGGTGGCACCCATATTGACAATCAGAAACTCGTCGGCAGCATTACGCAGGTTGGCCAGCTCGCCACGCAGCGAAGCGGCAAAACCGCCGAAAGTCTGACCCAAAGTCATAGGCACAGCGTCCTGCAGCTGGGTACGGCCCATCTTGATGACGTGAGCAAACTCCTTGCTCTTCTTGTCGAGCGACTCGATCATCTTCTCCACGCGGGGCATGAACTCCAAGTGCTCCAGGCACATGGCCATATGTATAGCGCAGGGGTAGGCATCGTTGGTGCTCTGTGAGGCATTGACCACATCGTTGGGCGAGCAATACTGATATTCGCCACGCTTGTGACCCATACGCTCCAAAGCCAGGTTGGCAATCACCTCGTTGGCGGCCATATTGGTGCTGGTACCGGCACCGCCCTGAATCATGTCGATGGGGAACTGCTCATGGTACTTGCCAGAAATAAGCTGGTCGCAAGCCCAGATAATAGCGTCGCCCTGCTCGGGGGTAATCATCTCAACCTCAACGTTGGCCATGGCAGCAGCCTTCTTCGTGATGGCCATACCTTTAATAAAGTTGTGGTAGTTACTCAACAGTTGACCACTGATATGGAAATTTTCAATAGCACGACTTGTTTGTACACCATAAAGTGCCTCTTCTGGCACTTCGCGAGAACCGAGCAAATCGGTCTCTGTACGGAATTTTTGTTTGTTGTTCATATAAGAATTAAAAAGTGTTTTTATCAATTTCGGGTAGCCATCAGTCCGCTGTGCATTTTTAACATTATTTTCAAGTCATCAATGGCATTATTGAAACCTCTTATATTGCCCAAAACGCCTTTACAGACCTTGATTACCACGTTTTTTACATTCTATTTCTTTTTTTACTTTTTTCTACCATCTTGAAAATATGTGCTATATATAATAAAGGCACATTTTTTTCGCAATGCAAATATACATATTTTTTCGCTCATCAGACACATTTTTATCAAATAGACCCAAAGCTATTATTAATGCCCAGACTTCCCGACCCTTCTATTTTTCCAGCCCCTTGCCTACCCAATTCCATGCCTCCCGTCCCGCCGCCAGCACAGTCCCTTCCCTCTACCCACTCCGAACCCTCAACGAACCTTCCCCACACGCGCACTCCACACCCTTTCTCCCTACTCCCCAGACTCTATTTCCGTCCATCCCGCCTTCGCTTCCTCCTTACCTCTTAATAAGCTCTTAATAAGCCATTCTTCACCACGACGGTAGAGAAAAAAATAAATAAAGACTATCGAGGGAATGAACTGATAGGGAAGCTGCAAGGATGGGAGAAGGCGCATGGGTGGAACACCTGAAATACAACTAATTGAGGGAATAATGGCGGCGGATGGAAGCGGAGACGGGACAGAGCTAAAGGTGTCCGTTTCGGTGGATAAAATAGAAAACAGGACGGATCAAAAAGATTGGTGTCGACCAAGGATGTGGAACCCGGACGAAACCAAAGGGGAATAAAAGGATGAGTTGTAGCGGTGGAGAGCGTAAGGGAGAGGGTGGGGACGGGATTAGTGGCGGCGACGGAGGGCGGCGGAGATGGCGGCGAACGATGCGGCAAGATTCTCGTTTTTCACAAGGACGTTGTCGGGCAGGTTGAGTGTGGCCGGAGCGAAGTTCCAAATGGCCTGAACGCCACCGGTAACCAGCATATTGGCCACTTGTTGTGCCTCGGATGCGGGAACGGCGATGATGCCGATTTTGACTTTGGTGCGTTTCAGGAAAGACAAGAGACTGGAAACAGAATACACCGGTTTGCCGGCCACGGACTTTTCGCGAACATTTTTCTCGAATCCGGCAACGATGCCCAGACCGTAATTCTCGAATCCACTGTATTGCATCAACACATGACCCAAAGACCCCACGCCGACAAGAACCGCCTCGTCGTAGCTGTCGTAACCCAGATGGCGTTTCAAGTCGATCAGGATAGAATCAACTTTGAACCCTCTGCGGGGACGGCCCGGCACGGAGCTGATGCTGGCCAAATCCTTGCGCACCTGCACCGGATTAATTGAAAGGCTCTCCGCAATTGCTGTTGCGGAGATATACTCGACACCCAACGCGGCCTGCTCCTCGATATAGCAAAAATAGGATGGCAGACGGCTAAGAGTAGATTTCAATATTATCAAAGAGTTTTTCTTATTAACCATTTATAACTGCATTTTTATCTTATAACGAATGCAAAGATACATAAATTTTATAATACAATAAAAAAAAATTATCGACGACTATGGTTTAAAGCCACTGAAATATAGGAAAACAAAGGCAGAAAAAAAATTAATAAGGGGACAGAAAAATAAATTTCAATGTTTTACGTTCTATAGAAAAAGGAGTATCTATTTGAAAAAATGAAACTCTAAAACAAAAATAGTTTTATCCCTCAAAACCTAAAAAATTACAGTTATGAAAAAATACACTCACGCCTGGCTGGCATTTATGGCCATAAAACGACTGCAATACGCTGACATTCCGGAAGAAAACCGCGACGACGCCAAGAGTCTTGTGAAATGGTTTAACGACTACCGCGACTTCGTGATAGAAGGATCATGGTATCCCGACGAGGTGTTTAAGGACATGTCGACCAGTCACATCATCAAATACAAACCAGCCCCCGGAGATGGCGAGCAGAAGTTCAAGAAACTGCCCAAGACCATGAAACTCTACACGCTGGGACAGAAATCGGATATGTACAAAAAGCCCTTCGTCATAGAGAGCGGCAACTGCGCCGACCGTTGCGAGTCGATTTCGCACAGCATAGTGGATTGCTTCAAGATGCTCCGAACCGAAGAGCGCGGCTGCCCCATATCGCCCACAAGCAACCATATAGCCATGAGGTTTTTCATATTGAGCCACTATATAGCCGACTGCCACATGCCGCTGCATTGCGACTGCCGTTCGTTCTCGTCGGGCGACAACATACATGGGTTTATCGAGTCGGAATGGGACAAGCAGGTGCGTAAATCGTACCGCGTGGATGTGGACAACAACCGTTTCTATTACGACCCCGAAGGCTATCCACTCAAGGACAAGATGACGCCGCTGATGCAGGCCGTGGAGGACGATTTGGTGAACCGCGAGTATCTCCATACCTGGGGCACCGGCAATAAAAACACGTGGGACTATATGAGTGCCATTTCTGAATACTCGTACCTCATGGCCTACCACCTCATCCCTGCGGCGTTTGACGAAAAGAGCCTGACCAAGGAAATATACAAGTCGAGCGAGGCGTATGCCCAGCTGGAGGACTACAGCCGCGTGATACTCTGCGACGCAGTGGATTCGATAGCCCGTATCTGGCTGCACGTATGGGCCCGCTACCGCTCATGGGCCAAGGGACGCTAACGGGCTGCAATATGAGCCAAACGCACAGCGATGACAACGCTGTTTGCGGATAGCGGCATGCTCCGATAGAGGATGTCCATCCGAGAGGGTGTAGGTAACGACATGCCTACACCCTCTTGCTATTACGTCTGTTAATAAACCCAAATAGGTCATTAGGGTTTATGACGAACTTTTCAAAATACCTTCGGCAGCGTCTTGGTGACGCTTTTGGATATATGCTGCAAGGGCTTTGGGAGAAATCACCTTGACTCCAGGTCCGAAACCAAGCAGTTCACGCATCAGTTCACGGTTGATGATGACATTGATGCTAAACAGGGTCTCTCCGTTATCATTCCGCATGATGACCTCCTGTGTGTGATGGATGGGCTTAGTGATAAAGTAGGGAGAGTCCATCGCTGATGCCCAAAACTTAACTGTTTGTGGTTTCTCGTTCTCATTGCGAGACACGCCCACCATCTCTGAGAAATACTTTTCGGCATTGAAATCGTTTGGTTTGAAATAAGGTTCATCGGGAAGTGAGCGAAGGGACCGTATACGGTCAAGGGCAAAAATGTTTGTGAAACGAGATTTTGCCTTTTGACCTAAAACAAACCAACGATTATTGAACTCCTTGAGAACGTATGGGAAGAACACAAAAGTGGTAGGCCTTTGCGCTTTAAATGACTGGTATGTCATCTCCTGCGTACATCTGTTCTTTAGGGCATCATACAGAATGGGGACATATTCAAGCCCTTTAAGCTGGTCGTTGCGTTCCATCAGTATAAGGGGTTGTCGATTGCCTGCAGCCATGCTCACTTGCTCTTCCATTCGGCTCACGAGGTCCGACACTCCTGCCATAGCAGGAAAGACTGTCATCTGTTTCAGTACACCTATGGCTTCGACCAATTCAGTCATGTCGCGTTCTGTGAGAGGGCTATGAAGGATGCTGTAGTCGGGGTCTTCGTAAGTATAATACTTGTTGTCGACCACAATTATAGGGGCGTTATATCCGAGACGATCGCTCCGCATGGTCTGGATGTCGAGTTGTATAGTACGGCGGCTGATACCCTTAGGGATGCCCTCGTATTCATATAAAGCATCGGAGCAGGCCTCGATGAGGTCTTCTAGTGTCCACTGACGGTAGCGGTTGCAGAGGCAGTGGTCAATGGTCTTGTAGCGCAACAGCGCATTGCGGTTGACAGGCATATCAAGTTTTTATAATTGAAATTTGGGTGCAAAGATACACAAAAAAACTATAATAATCACAATAATCAAGTCCACGATAGTATCATTTACAAGAAAATGTGAAAGATTTTTCATTACTAAAATTATTGTAATTCAGCATAATAAAAAATATTTGAAAAATATTTTCTTGCTACGCAAAAAGATTGCGCACTTACTATAGTATCTTTGCATCGGAAAAAGAAAAGAGAGTACTTTGAAAGATTGAAACCGAAAGTTAAGGTAGGATTGCCGTAGCAAAGGGTTACTTCGTTAGCATGTGAGCAACGCACTGAGTGCGATACACTCGGGCGACATCTGCCTTTGCAGACTGTTATTCTGTTTCCCTGTCAGAAAGGGACATAAACGAATGATCTGCTATATCCGACTACATACATCCGGGACGTTGTCCTATGTTTTGAGGATAAATTAATGCACGCTTTATTTATTGCGTGCCAAACGTCCCTTTGCGCCTTGTCGCATCCTGCCTTATTTCTGAATCAGGTGGCGTTGCCGTAGTGGAGGATTACTTCGTTCTAGGCTCGTGAGGTAAAACTCACAGAGGGCATATTTGGTGCCTCCATGAATGTTGCATGTCACCTTATTTTGAAAAAAAGCAAGTGCCGTAGAAAAGAATTACTTCGTCAAGTGTCACTGGTTCGAGCCCAGTCTTGGAAATATCCATAGTAGCTTAGATGGTAGCGCATTGCGCGGTTTTTTCGCCTTGTTGCCTTGCTTGACAATGCGGAGTGGAGCAGTTGATCAGCTCGCGAGTTTCATAAGCTCAAGGTCGCAGGTTCGAGTCCTGCCTCCGCAACAAATGCAGAATGCCGTAGGAACCGGTTACTTCATTAACGTCTCTTATGGGGGAATTATTGACGACCCCCGACCGTTTTCCGCATGTCGCTTCTGCATTTTTTTAAACGGTTGCTGTAGTGTAGAGTTACTTCTTGCTATCCTGAGCACAACAATAAAAATGTTGACTTTTGTCTCTCCACGCCTGTTGCACCGTTTCTTTTGAGAACAACAGTATAACAATAAATAATTTACGAAGATGATGTACAATTCGATTTTGAAGGAAGAAAAGAGCGTAAAGAACCATGAAGGAGCCACGGCATACGCCATGAGCCCCGAACTGGAACTATATACTGCTGTAGTGACTGCATCGCTTAGCGATACAAACTACGAAAAGCAGGATGTGCGGGTAGAACGAATTGCCAATCTTATTGGCAAGGTCTCGCCAGAGTTTGTGGCACGTCTCGCTATCTATACCCGTACCGAGATGCATCTTCGTAGTATCCCGTTGCTGCTTTTGGTCGAGTTGGCAAAAAATCACAACGGCGATGATTTAGTAGCCCGTGCCGTTGAAAAGACAGTACTCCGTGCTGACGAGATTATGGAATTGCTGATGTGCTACCAATGGCGCAACCCGTCCTCCGACCCTCGCAAGAAACTGGGCAAGCTCTCGCAACAGATTCAGAATGGTCTCCAACATGCCTTCAACCGTTTCGACGAATACCAATTCGCCAAGTACGACCGGGACAACCTTGATGTAAAACTCCGGGACGCACTATTTCTAGTACACCCCAAAGCAAAGGATGTGCAACAGCAGGCCCTTTTCGACAAAATTGCAAGCCGACAACTGGAAACTCCCTATACTTGGGAAACCGAACTCTCGGCTCTCGGACAACAAAAATATGAGTCTGATGTGCAGAGAAAAAAGACATTTGGTGAAAAATGGGAAGAGCTTATAGACAGTGGCAAATTGGGATATATGGCCATGATGCGCAACTTGCGCAATATGCTCCAATCGGACGTATCACTGCCACAGATGATGAAAGTTGCCAGCATTTTGTCCAACGCCGAGCAAGTGGAAAAGTCGAAACAATTGCCGTTCCGATATCTGTCGGCCTACAGAGAGATTGAGAAGATGGATAATGTTCATACGTCGATGTTATTGACCGCTTTGGAGAATGCAGTGAAAGTCTCTGTGCAGAATCTGGAAGGATTCGATGCCGACACCCGAGTGTTGCTTGCCGCCGACGTGTCGGGATCCATGCAATGTAGTGTATCGCCGAAAAGCGCTGTTCAGAATTACGATATTGGAATCCTACTTTCTATGCTATTGAAGAGCAAGTGCAAGAGCGTTGTTAGTGGCTTTTTCGGCGATATTTGGAAAGTAATTAACCTCCCTCAAGACAACATTCTTGCCAACACCCTTGAGATGCATCGACGCGAAGGTGAAGTAGGTTATAGCACCAATGGCTACAAAGTCATCGAGTGGTTGGTAAAGGAAAATATGCAGATGGACAAGGTGATGATCTTCACAGACTGCCAGATGTGGGACAGCAACTGCCGCCACAATAGATACCAAGAAAAGAAAATCAAAGATTATTGGCATACCTATAAGTCGATGTTCCCTGAAGCCAAACTCTACCTATTTGACCTTGCTGGATACGGACAGATGCCGTTGAACCTTGCAGAGAAAGATGTCTATCTAATTGCAGGATGGAGCGAAAGGATTTTTGATGTCCTTTCGGCCATCGACAAAGGAGAGGATGCCCTAAGTATTATTAACAAGATTGATGTTTAATTAAGATGGAAAAAGTAGAAAAGATAGGTACAACTGTAGTCAAAATGTGGCTCACCGATATTGAAGAAAATGCATACAATCAAGTTGTGAATCTGGCCTCATTGCCTTTCGTATATCACCACATTGCCCTTATGCCTGACTGCCACGCTGGAATGGGTATGCCTATCGGGGGAGTACTGCCTACAAAGGATGTGGTTATACCAAATGCTGTGGGTGTGGATATCGGCTGTGGTATGAGAGCAGTGAAGACCAATGTCCGTGCCGAAATAATTGAGGAGGACTTTCTTCGCAAAATCATCATGCGAGGCATCCGCGAGCGTATTCCTCTGGGCTTGGATCACCACGAGGAGATGCAGGATGAGAAATATTTGCCATCAGGCTTTAATATTGACAGGTTGCCTGTGGTAAAAAGGCAATATGTGTCCATCCATCGACAAGTGGGTACTCTCGGTGGTGGCAATCACTTCATCGAACTCCAAAAGGACGAGGATGGGTGGCTGTGGATTATGATTCATTCCGGTTCCCGTAATCTAGGCAAACAGGTGGGCAACCATTATAACGAAAGAGCCAAATGGTTCAACGAACTATACTATAGCAAAGTTGATTCGGAATTGCAGCTCCCTTTTCTCCCTTTGAAAACACCAGAGTTCAAGAACTATTGGGACGAAATGACCTACTGTGTTGCCTTCGCCAAGTGTAACCGAAGTCTGATGATGGAGCGTATCAAGGAGGTTATCTTCGACGCCTTGCCCGATGTTGAGTTTGAGGAGGCTATCGATATCGCCCATAACTATGCCGCCTGGGAGAACCATTTCGGGCACAACTGCATAGTTCACCGAAAGGGAGCCGTGCGTGCCAGAGAGGGAGAAATCGGCATCATCCCGGGTTCGATGGGTACCAGTTCCTATATAGTTGAGGGCCTTGGCAATTCTGACAGCTTCATGAGTTCCTCCCACGGTGCAGGTCGTGCAATGAGCCGCACTCAGGCCATTAATACTCTCAACCTGCAGGACGAAATAAAAAAGATGGATGACAAGGGCATTGTCCATGGTCTCCGCAACCAACGCGACTTAGACGAAGCCGCCAGTGCCTACAAGGACATCGACAAGGTGCTCGCCCTTGAAGCAGACCTGGTTAAGATAAAGACCAAACTAGTACCAATAGCTGTAATAAAAGGATAATAGCGGGTTATGTTAATCTGCTAGTGTGTCGCGTCCCTGTCGGGACGCATCAGTCAGCTTCTGATAATCACCGCACTGTGCCATGAACGACGTTGCTCCCGTTCGGTCGCGACATCGTTCATGGCTTGTACGGTGTTATTCATATCTCACCCCTTCGGGGTGATTTATGGTAGTCCCCTAATGTAATTTCAAGGATGTTTGAAAACAATAATATTCTCGTTGAATCAGCAACACACAATCGTTTCTGAAATTCGGATAGTCGGCTGTATCTTTGTCCATCGGTTTAACCCAAACTGGGCACACGGGATGCATGGACGGGGAGCCAAAGCCGGGAAACGTGGGAGGATATCAACGCTCGCGGCGTTCGATAATCTTGTTGAGGCGATAGCGGCTGCCAGTGGCGGGTCCGATGGCATCGATAAACTGCTGGTCGTAGCCAGGAGTGGCGTAGCGGCCACGAATCACCTGACCGTCCTGGACGGGACGCACAATCTGGTCGTTGTAACGGACAATGAGTAATTTGGCCAAACGGTCCCAACGGTTCATCATGCGGTCAGCATAAGCGATACTTTTACGGTTGAGGAAAGCCTGACGGTCGGCGGGAGTCATTGAGGCTATGGCAGCCAGCACGCTGTCCTGGTCGGCGAAATAATAATCCTCCAGTTCGCGCTGAGCGTCGCGCAGGTCACCAATCATCATGCTGTAGCGGGGATATACCATGTTGGCCACCCAGTTGTTCATCCAGAAGGCCGACTGGAAAGAGAACTCATTGCGGGGATTGTTTTCGGGGCGGAAGGGGTCGGGTACTTGAGTGATACAGCAGTAGAGAGGCACATAGGCCACCATGGCGGCATCGTCGCAATTGAACCAGGTAACGCCGCCCACGTCGTCGGGGAGCCAAGAACGCATCTGGCAGGTCATAGTGAAGCCGCTCTGCTGGGTGGCAATGGGGCGTTCGCGGAAATAGGGGGTGCTGTCGGAAGCGCGGAACTGCATGGGCAGGGGCCTGATAGGCATGCCCCAGGGGCCGGCGGTCATGTCGGCGGTCATGTCGAGAGGGGTGCCTTCAAAATGGTCGCGCATATCGGCCTGTACATCGCGCAGGGAAAGAGGTTTATCGGGCTTAATCCAAAGCGGGAGGTGGTCGCACTTGTCGAAATCGCCATTGATATAGGGCAGGTATTTGTCCATTTCGGAGGGATTACAATGATGACGGAAGAAACTCCACACACGGGCATCGGCATAGCGCACATTCTCGAAGTCGATGGGGCAATAGGCATCGCGGAATGAAAAATCGGCATCCGAGCCGTTGTAGAAGCCCTTTTCACGGGCAAAGTCCACCACATCGTGGGCATAGACACACTCCACCTCGGGGCGGTTTATCTGTTTGAGGTTTAGGCTGGAGATGCTCTTGTAGGAACGTTTCTGCTGCTGAGGGAACTGGCGGATGCGGCTCAAGTTGGCGTGGGCGCAGATGCAGTCGTCGGGGATGCGGAGTGCCACCCAAACAGCTCCCTTGCGTTCGGGCCCCTTACCAATGATTTCCATAATCCAGGCCTCGTTGGGGTCGCACACAGTGATGCTCTCGCCGCTGCTGTTGTAGCCGTATTGCTCCACCAACTCGGCCATGCAGCGGATGGCTTCGCGGGCAGTTGCGGAACGCTGCAGCGCCAGACGCATAAGGCTGAAATAATCGAGCAAACCCGAATGATTGACCAACTCGAGACGACCGTCGAAAGTGGTTTCGACAATAGTCACCTGTTTCTCGTTCATCAACCCCACGACATTATAGGTATACTCCACTTGCTCCACATACATGCCCTCGTGCGAGGGACCCCATCCATGGATGGCTATTTTCTCTCCCGGAGTATGACGGCCGGAAGGGCTGTAGAACAGAGACCCCGAAAAGCCAAAACCATCGCAGTTGTAGCTGCACATAACACTGCCGTCGGTGGAGGCTTTCTTGCCAACAATAAGATTGGTGCAGGCCCAAGCCGATTGAAAGGCCATGAATAGCACCCATACAACGATAAACAATTTCTTGCCCATATAGAGTTGATATAATTATTTAATTTCTATTCCCTACTTGCTATGCCAGCATAAGGGGTACTGGCACAAACTTCAATTCTCGAACTCAAGCACAATCATATCACATTCAACGATATAAAACCGTGGTTTAAATCCGTTCCGAAACACAAAAATACATATTTTTCTCAAACCCAAAACAATCAATAAGAGAAAAAAGATCGCCGTGGTCTATAACATGACTACTTTTTTTTGAGGGCGCTTGCCTCTGGCATGCATATTTCGCGGACTTTTCACCCTCAAGGACTGCACATGGTTAAGTCCAGGAATTGGGACGGTATCGCCAAAAGATGTCCCACGATAAGATACGGGCCATAATTGACAGAGACGAAGAATGTATTTGTAGATAAGAAGAAAAAGTGTATATTTGCATGTTGAAACAAAAACAGATAAATAAATATAACATCATGAAAATACGATTATTCATACTTTTTTTCCTAACGGTGATGACCGAATGGTACACCATGGGCGGCAACAAAACCACCACACCCCAAATGCCACAGGATGCGCTAACGCTAAGCAGTCCGGACGGACAAATGGTGTTGCGATTCGCGGTAGTGAACGGAGTTCCCCAGTATGCACTGGACCGTGCCGGGAAGGAAATAGTAAAACCCTCAAAACTGGGCTTCACGCTGGAGTGGCGTGACAACATGGCGCAAGCCTTTGTGATGAAAGAGGTGGCAAGAAGTTCGAAGGACGAGACCTGGCAACCCGTGTGGGGAGAAGAAAAGAATGTGCGGAACCACTACAACGAGCTGCTTGTGACGCTGGAACAGCCTGCGGGCAAGGTGGCGAGCATGGACCATTCGACCGACAAACGCCCCACAGTGATGCAGATACGATTCCGCCTGTATGACGACGGGCTGGGATTCCGCTACGAGTTTCCATCGGTGGTGGGCAAACAGCCCGACGGGACACCCCTGTACAATGCCTTGGTCTATTTCTGGATAAAGGAAGAGCTGACCGAATTTGCCATGGCGGGCGACCATCTGGCATGGTGGATACCGGGCGACTACGACACCCAGGAGTTCAACTATACCGAGTCACGACTGAGCGAGATACGCAGTCTGCACTCGGGTGCACAGGTGGGTGGCGGATGGCCGTGGAAGAGTTTTTCGGAAACAGGCGTGCAGACCGCACTACAGATGAAGACAGACGATGGCCTGTACATCAATATCCACGAGGCGGCAGTGCTGGACTACCCGACCGCCAATCTGGACTTTGACGACAAGACGATGACTTTCAGAATATGGCTAACCCCCGACGCAACGGGCTACGGGGCAAGGCTGCAGACCCCCTGCATGACACCCTGGCGCACAGTGCAGGTGTGCGAGACGGCCACCGACGTGCTGCGTTCACGCCTGATACTGAACCTCAACGAACCTTGCGCATTGGAGGATGTGAGTTGGATTCACCCGGTGAAATACATGGGCGTGTGGTGGGAGATGATCAGCGACAAGAACTGCTGGAGCTACACCAACGATTTCACTTCGGTACGACTGCCGGGCAACCCGAGTGTGCCGCCCTCACTGCAAGGCTATGCCACCGACTGGACAAAAGCCAAACCCCACGGCCGCCATGCAGCCAACAACGAGAATGTGCGCCGCTATATTGACTTTGCCGCCAAGCACGGCTTTGACGCCCTCCTTATTGAGGGCTGGAACATTGGCTGGGAAGACTGGTATGGCAAGGAGAAAGATTTTGTGTTCGACTTTGTGACCCCCTACCCCGACTTTGACTTGCCCGCGCTGAACCGTTATGCCCACGAGAAAGGCATCCGGCTGATAATGCATCACGAGAGTTCGTCATCGGTGAGCAACTACGAGCGTTGGATGGACACTGCCTATAGCCTGATGAACCATTACGGATATGATGCCGTGAAAAGCGGATATGTTGGCAAGATTGTGCCCCACGGAGAGCACCACTACAGCCAACCCATCATCAACCACTATCACAGGGCCATAGTAGAGGCTGCCAAACGCCACATCATGGTCAACGCCCACGAGGCGGTACGCCCCACGGGGTTGTGCCGCACATGGCCCAACATGATAGGCAACGAGAGTGCCATGGGCACAGAATTCCGCGGTGGCATACGCCCAGGGCATACCACTATTCTGCCCTTCACACGGCTGCAGGGAGGCCCGATGGACTACACGCCAGGCATATTTGAGACCGACATGGGGAACATCATCAGCTGGGGCAAGGGCAACCAGATGAAACACACCATCTGCAACCAGTTGGGCTTATATGTCACCTTCTACTCGCCCCTACAGATGGCTGCGGACTTCCCCGAGCACTACGAGCCTTATATGGACGCATTCCAATTCATCAAAGATGTGGCAGTGGACTGGGACACCAGCCTTTACCTGATGGCAGAGCCGGGGGCTTACATCGTCACGGCACGCCATCCGAAGGTCTCCACCCTGAACAAAGCAGCAGAAGGCGTTGGAACGCTGCCCGACGGAAAGAAAGACATGCTGTCCGGCGCAGCCAGATATGTGTACGCACTGCCCCAAGAGGCTACGGCTGCCGACCTGAAGAACGCCACAGCACGCGACGTGTGGTATGTGGGCGGTGTGACCGACGAGAACGCCCGCGAAGTGACCGTAAATCTGGACTTTCTGAAACCGGGAGTGAAATACGAGGCCATTATATACTGCGACGGAAAAGTCGCCAGCGGACTGACCGGTGAGGGCTACAATCCAAAGTCCTACACCATCACCAACAAGAAAGTGACCAGCAAGAGTAAATTGAAGATAAGAATGGCTCCGTGTGGCGGATTTGCAATAAGCATGCGCGAAATCAGCAAATAGGCAGTTTGCCGTACAACAATCCAAACAACGGAAATGGCACTGATAAAAACTTATAAAGGACATACGCCCAAATGGGGCAAAGATTGCTATTTCAGCGAGAACGCCACACTGGTGGGCGAAGTGACAATGGGTAACCAATGCTCGGTTTGGTTCAATGCTGTGGTGAGGGGCGATGTAGCTTCCATCACCATTGGCAACCGCACAAATGTGCAGGATGGCTCCTGTATCCATGTAACACACGATACCGGCCCCACCCGCATAGGCAGCGACGTGACCATAGGGCACAACGTGACGGTGCATGCGTGTACCATTCACGACGGCGCACTGATAGGTATGGGAGCCACACTGCTGGACGGATGTGAAGTGGGAGAAGGAGCCATAGTGGCCGCTGGAGCCTTGGTGCTGCAAGGCACAAAAATCCCTCCCCACGAGATATGGGGAGGTGTCCCGGCCCGATACATTAAGCCCACAAGTCCTGGACAGACCGACAATGCCGCCCATTACGTGGCTTATGCCCGGGAGTATATGAAAGAAGAGCAAAACGAACCTATATCATAACGTGCCCCCAGCAAAGACTCAGTGGGGCGACGACTCTATTATCGACAGTCTCACTATTGCCGACCTGACCTACCGGTGGCCAAAGAAGGCATGGGTTAGTGTGTGTTTTGTGTCACACCAACGATGCATGGGAGAACCAGCTGCCTTAGAGACTCTTCAGAGCACCTCCTCGAGAAGACCGGTTTCTGAATCGATGATGAAGCCTCGCACCGTGACATCCTGTGGCACCAACGGGTGAGTGCGGATGGTTTCGACTGTGCGACGTACCGACTCGGGGGTATCCTTGAAACCTTCAAGCCAGTGGTTCAAATCGATGCCACATTTGCGGACGGTGTCGAGCGTGCGGTCGGAGATACCACGGGCAAGCATCTGCTTATGGAAATGGTCGTAACTCATGTGGCAGGCGCCACAATGAGAATGGGCAACCACCATGATGTTGTTTACACCCAATTCATATATAGCCACAATCAGGCTGCGCATAGCAGAATCGAAAGCGGAGATTACCAGTCCGCCCGCATTCTTTATAATCTTGGCGTCGCCATTCTTCAGCCCCAGGGCAGCGGGGAGCAACTCGGTAAGACGGGTGTCCATACACGAGAGCACGGCCAGTTTCTTGTCGGGATATTTATCGGTGAGGAACTTCTCATATCCTTTCTCTGCCACGAAACGCTTGTTGTATGCCAATATCTGATCAATCATATCATTAAGAAATAAAGGTTCATAATCATTTTTTCCATGCACCAATCACTTCGCCGATATAGACAGTATGGATTCCGGCTTCAAAGCCGTCGTACCACTGCTTGGGGGTATCGTTGCGGAAGTCTTCGGCCGACTGGTGCCAAGCGGTCATTGTTTCGCATTCAATCACGGTTTTGGCCTCTGTATAATAGGGCGTTCCATGCTCAGTATAGGCCACATGAAGACCTAGAGCCGCAGCCTTATCGCCGTCGCGTCCACTATACTTGCCCATATACTTCCACACCCGCGGGTCTTCGAACTCCATCACAGTGAAACGTTTGTGCCGTTCCATGAATTCATAAGTATAACGGGCGGGAGCCACATATACAGTAACCGCCGGACGGTCATGACCCAGATAATTGCCTATGGCACCCCAACCGATAGCCATGGCGTTGCTCTCGGAGCTGTCGCCAATACAGAGGATGAGGTTTTTGGTGAAATAAGTAAACCCATTGTCGGCAAAATCCTTCTGCACATCAAAGGCAGTGAAATCTTGTTTTGAAGTGGTGTCGGTCGCTGTTTGGGGCTTTTCGCCACCGCCGGAACACCCCAGCAGGGCGGCACTGAAAATGATTAAAATAAAACGTTTCATCATTGCAATATTGATTAAGAAAAACCATTGCAAATTTACACATTTTTCCTGACATAACAGCACCATAAGCAAAAAAGTATCACGCATATCATTATGGAACAATGATTTGAAGAATCAGTATCCACGCAGTTCCGAACCAATACAAAACACAAAAAAAGCAATCAAGGGCAAGATAATACAGAAATGTCAATTATTTTGTGTACCTTTGCACTACTGAAACGGCAATTCAAACAATTCATATATCACTTAAAACAGATTGAGATAAAATAACATACACAATTATTACTATTTTTTAACAAAAAGGAGACAAACTTATGGCCAAACATTCAAAAACAAGGAACATCCTCCTCATAATCTTGGGGATATTATTGATTTTAGTTGTTGTGGTTTGGTGCCTCTGGAGGGGCGAAATCAAGACTATAGCCACCCTGAAGCAAGTGGGCGAAAACCCTTACCTTTACTACATGGAATATAAGGCGGATTACGACCTCGAAGAGGTGATAGAGAAGGATTTGGACCAGAATCCCAAATTGCTGGATTACGTCACCGCAAAAATAGGCAAAGGACTGCCCATTAAAGGAAAGAGCGCACAGGTGGCAGACGAGAACGGAAAACTCAGAACATTCAACTGCACTAGCCTACAAGCACGGAATGCCAACGGTGAGGGTTATCTGTACGGTCGCAACTACGACTATTTCCAAAACCCGACACTGGTAACCCTGTCACATCCCAAGACTGGGTATGCCTCGCTGGCAGTTAGCGACATGTCGCACTTTGGTTACAGTTTGGAAGACCTCCCCACCTCTTTTACGAAAAAGCTGCTTTGCCTGGCATCAATATATGCACCAGTGGACGGCATAAACGAGGCTGGACTATGCACATCGATTATGGCTCTGCACCACCAGCCTGCCAACCAGCAAACCGGAAAGCACAGCGTGGGTACAAGTATTATAATGCGCCTGTGGCTGGACCGCTGTGCCACTGTGGAAGAGGCGCTGAACCTGCTCTCGACTGTAGACATACGGCACGACTCGATTGTGGGTTCGGGATACCACTATATGGTTGCCGATGCCAAAGGCGACTGTGCCATTGTTGAATTCGACAAAGAGGATGGATGGAAAACCATGATATTGCGCAAGCCCTCGGACAAGAACCACATGCTTGTGACCAACCATCTGCTCTCACCCAAATTCCGTACCGACGAACCCGACTCGACCGTGGGCAACCCCGGCAGCAAGAGCTGGTGGCGTTATGAAGTGGCCGAAGCCTACCTGAACGAACGGAACGGTGTGTTGAGTCCGGAACAGGTGCAAGAGTGTCTGGGACTGGTGCACTGGGACAACCTGATATTGCCCAATGGCAAAACAGAGGTGACACAGTACACTAACGTTTATAACCAATCGGCATTAACGCTGTGGCTGCGTCCGTGGAACGAATATGACACCACCTATCATTTCGAGCTGAAATAAACAAAAGCCCGGACACGAAAGCATAGTATAGATTCATCTTCAAACTCTAACACTGTAGGACATGAAGCGTCTACCCTTTGTCATCGCTTTTGCCATGCTGTTGAGTGCATGTGGCAACGGAATACATATCAAGAACCTTACCGTTGAGCATCAGGACGGCTCACAAGCCTTGGCCACCAACCAACCGCGGTTTAGCTGGCAATATGAAACCAAGAAGGAAAAAGTGGAACAAATAGAATACCGCATTGTGGTTTCAACAACAGCCCAGAATGCATCCAAAGGAATTGGTGACTTGTGGGACTCGGGGATGCAGGAGTCGAGTAGGATGCTTTATATCCCATACGAGGGCAAAGAGTTGCACAGTCGTGACATAGCCTATTGGAAGGTATACACCATAGTGGCCTACGGTGATAATGGCAAGAAGACAGCGGTTGAGAGTGATGTAAAGTCATTCGAAATAAGCCTGCTTAACACGGATGACTGGCACGCGCATTGGATAGGGCGCGACTATGACGACGACAGCCTGAACGGTCACACCGCCATCGCCGCCCGCTACCTGCGCAAAGAATTCAGGCTCAAGAAGGACATCACCAAAGCGCGCCTTTACATCAGTGGATTGGGAGTGTATTGCGCCTATATCAACAACATGGAGGTGGCATCTATCGAATGGCTGAAACCCACCCTTTCGGACTACACGAGGCGCATCTATTTCAACACTTACGACGTAACAGACCTTGTCCTCGAAGACGGACTGAACGCCGTAGGCGTCATCCTTGCAGGGGGGCGTTTCACCACCGTACGCCACGACAACAACTATCTGGAATGGTGCGGTATCAATCACGCCGCCCACTATGGCCTGCCGCAACTGCTGATGCAACTGGAGGTGACCTACAAGAACGGCACTACCGACACGATAGTCAGCGGCAAGGGGTGGAAGATAACCAACCGCGGTCCCATACGCAAGAGCAACGAGTTCGACGGCGAGACCTACGACGCCCGTCTCGACCTCGGAGACTGGACAATGCCCAACTACGACGACAGCCAGTGGGATGCAGCCATCGTTGATTACGACCGGCAGAACATGAACAAAGAGGACATCTACAATCCGCGCCACCGCGTTGCCCGCGAGTACCCCGTCGTCACTGGCAGCCCTCTGTCTAACAACTACAAGCGTCCCGACCCGATGCAACTTCTCACCCCGCAGCCCAATCCCAACATCAAGGTGCAGCAGACCCTGTTGCCGATCAACATCTTCAGAAAGGGTGACAAATGGATACTCGACATGGGGCAGAACATGGTAGGGGTGCTGACATCAGACCTGTTCGGTATGAAGCCTGGCGACACCATCACGTTCCGCTATGCCGAGACCCTTAATCCCGACAGCACCCTCTATATAGACAACCTCCGCAGCGCCGAGTGTACCGACCGCTACATTGCGGACGGAGCCGTCCAGTCTTGGAGTCCGATGTTTGTCTATCACGGTTTCCGTTATGTCGAGATTACTGGCCTGCGCTATACCCCGAAACCCAAAGACTTCACCGGTCTCGTCCTCTACGACGAAATGCAGATGACTGGCTCCTTCGAGACCTCCAACGAGATAATCAATACGGTCTATCGCAACGCCACGTGGGGCATCCGCGGCAACTACCGCAGTATGCCCACCGACTGCCCACAGCGCGACGAGCGCATGGGCTGGACCGGCGACCGCACGACAGGCAACTATGGCGAAAGTTTTGTCTTTGACAACCACCGCCTCTATGCCAAGTGGCTGCAAGACCTCGAAGACAGCCAGTTCGAGAACGGAGCACTTCCCGACGTCGCCCCCGCCTATTGGCGCAACTACACCGACAACATGACCTGGCCGGGTGCATTCATCACCGTGGCCGACATGATATGGAGGCGTTTTGGCGACTTCCGACCCGTCGAACAGCACTACGATGCCATGAAACGCTGGCTGCTACACATGAAGAAATACTACCTCAAGGACGGCATCCTCGTCCGAGACACGTACGGCGACTGGTGCGTGCCACCCGAAAGTCCCGAACTCATCCACTCACGCGACACCAACCGAATCACATGGCCCGCCTGCCTTTCGACACCATACTATGTCGAGTATTGCAGAATAATGGAAGGGTTTGCTACAAATCTTCATCAGGATGACGACGTTCAGTATTTCGAAAATGAAATCAATACCGTCACAAAGGCATATAACGCCCGCTATTTTGATTCCGCTGCCGGATGTTATGCCAACAACACCGTCACCGCAGACATCCTCCCGCTTGCCTTTTGGATGGTTCCCTCACCTGGTTACGAACACAGCGTAATGGACAACATCGTTGAAAAGACTGAGATAGATTTCGGCGGACACGTTTCTACAGGTGTTGTAGGCATCCAGCACCTCATGCGAACCCTCACCGACTACGGCCGCGGCGACCTCGCATATAAGATAGCCACAGATACCACCTACCCCAGCTGGGGCTATATGGTAAAGAATGGTGCCACAACCATCTGGGAGCTGTGGAACGGCGACACAGGAGACCCCGCCATGAACTCTGGCAACCATGTGATGCTCCTCGGCGACCTCATCATCTGGTACTACGAATACCTCGGAGGAATAAGGCCCTTGGCTCCCGGCTATAGCAAGATAATGCTGAAACCCTATCCCATCAAAGGCCTCGACCACGTGAACTGCTCCTACCAGTCAGTCTCAGGCCTTATTAAGAGTTGCTGGAAACGCAAAGGCAACCGCTTTGTGTGGGATATCCTCATCCCCGCCAACACTACCGCCGAAGTCTATCTCCCCACCACCAAAGGATACAAGAAACAGACCCTCGGCAGCGGCAAGCACCACTTGACCTCCACCCTGGATTAAGGAACTAAACTTCACACCCGTATGACAATCAGTATCTTCAATCAAATAACACAACACACCATGAGAAGACTTGCTTTAGTGATTTTGTTCATCGCCACTGTTTTCGCAGTGGCCTCATGTGAGAGAGAAGAATCTATCACTCCGATTAAAGACCATCATGCGTTACCTCATTGCGTAAAGCCAAACTACCTAAAGGAGGGCGACCGGGTTGCCCTTATCTCCCCCTCGTACTTCACACCGATGGAGAACGTGGAGAAGACTGCCGATGTGCTGCGCAGTTGGGACTTGGTACCCGTGATTGGTCCCAATGTGGGCAAATTGTATGCAGGGAAATATGCCGGCACGGTGGAGGAACGTGTGAGCGACATCCGCTGGGCATTAAACGACACATCCATCAAGGCCATCATCTGCAACCGCGGCGGATATGGCACCATTCAGTTGATAGACCAACTTTCGCTGGGAGAATGGGGTGCCCATCCCAAATGGTTGGTAGGTTTCAGCGACATCACCACACTGCACGGCTTGCTTACTCGTGCCGGAGTGATGAGCATCCACGGCACCATGAGTTCGTTCCTCGCGGCAGGTGGAACCGATACCAACAGCACACTGATGCGCGACCTGCTGATGGGACGTGTGCCCCGCTATGAGGTACCCGCACATCCACAGAATATCGAAGGTCGTGCCAGTGGCATTCTGGTTGGTGGCAACTTATGCACCTTCGCACCTAATATCGGCACACAGGCCGATGCAACTCTTGGTCGCAATCTCATCCTCTTCATTGAGGAGGTGGGTGAGTCGATGCACAATATCGACCGCCAGTTCAACATCTTGGCCATGAACGGTGTGCTCGACCGATGCAAGGGAGTGGTACTTGGCGAGTTTGATGGTTGTGGCAGTGAGTTCTCATACGAAAGTATCGAGGCTATGCTCCGCCAGTATATAGAGAAATATAACATCCCGCTGCTTTGTGGCTTCCCTGCAGGTCATGGCGATGTGAATCTGCCTTTGGTGATGGGTGCACCTGTAACCATTGATGTGCGTGGTGACGGTGCCACCCTCCAGTTCGACATCGTCGGACAGCAGCAGGCAGTCAACACCGCCAACATCACAGCCCCCGTAAGCAGCCCCGTTGCCACACGCATGATACTGGCTGGAAAGAGTGAATAATATTGCGGGTCTACGAAATGTCAGCAACTAACGAATAACGATATAACTCAATCTATGAAAAAAACATTATTGACCTTACTTATCTGTTTCTTTGGCGTTAGTGCCATGGGGCAGAATTTGGACACGATTCCCTATTTTAGAACAGACTCTATGCCCAACGCAGGTATCTATCTGCCAGCTCCGCCTGACACTTGTAGTCAGTTATTTATCGACGATTTCCAGCAGTGGCTATGGGGCAAATCCATGCGTCACACCCCGCGTGGGCAGCAAGCCAGCTGGGAATCCCTGTACAGCGTTGACCGCATGTGCGGCATCTATAGCGAAGCATTGGGTTTTGTGGTGAGCCGTGAGGCCACACCTGCCATCTACCGACTCATTTCCCGTGGGCAAAAAGCGGCAGCTCAGGCTGTTGATCCTGCCAAGGCGAAATATATGCGTAAGCGTCCGTTTGCAAGAATGAATGAGCATGTGGCAGGCGCCTTTGACGACGAGGAGGAACTGCGCGGCAACGGTTCCTATCCATCGGGGCATACATCGTTAGGATGGACTACCGCCCTCATTATGGCACAGATGGCTCCCGAATTGCAAGACACCATTCTGCGGCGTGGATGGGAGTATGGCGAAAGTCGCGTCATTGTCGGGGCACATTGGCAGAGCGATGTCGATGCAGCCCGGCTGGCAGCATCGGCAGCTGTGGCACGACTTCAGGCAAGTCCTGAGTATCAGGCCGACATGGCAGCTGCCCGTACTGAGTATTTGCTTTGGCACGGCTCTGTGCCAGCAAATGTGGGCTACCCGAATGGCCGCCGCATTTTGCCTCCGCCTATCGATACTGCCAATTACCGTTATCAAGGTGATGTGGCAGCCCACTGGATAGCCAAGGCCGAAAGAGCTACCGCCCGTGGCGCACAAGCTTCGGCCGATGCAGCCAGCAAGTACTACGATTTCTTGCGACAGTTTTCTTCTTGTTTGAACTTGCAGCTTGATACTCTGACAACTCCCCATATCGCGGCCTATCTCAATTACGTCAGAAACATCCTTAAAAACGAATCTGGTCGTCTTAAGGATTCTTATTTCCGCAAGCGTCCTTACGTCCAGCTGGCAGAATCAACACTAATACCTGAGGAAGAAGAAAGCCATGCAACAACTTCATCCTATCCTTCTTCACATGCCACCTTTGGATGGGGTCTTGCGTTGGCTATGGTGGAACTGACTCCCGACAGCATGAATGCTGTGCTGCAGCGTGGCTTTGAATATGGTCGCAGTCGTGTCATTGCGGGCTACCATTGGGCATCCGACGTACAAGCCGCCCGCCTTGTGGCCGCCTACACCCTCATCCGGCTGCAACGCGACCCCCGTTTCCAAACCCTTCTCGACAGTGCCCGGGCCGAATACGCCACACTGCGCGGCTACACTGCCATTGCCCCAAACCCATCCAACAACGATGTACTCCTCCGCCAAGTAGATAATACCGTAACACTCAACTTCACCGACCACCCCATTCATGGCACCCTTAATCTCTACTCCGTCGACGGCCGCCTTATGAGTACCCAGTCCGTCAACAGCAACACCACTATCAACCTTTCCTCTCTTCCCCACGGTGTTTACCTCGTCACATTCACTGGCAGAGACAAGTTCTGCAGCTTAAAGACGGTATTTTAATCTCTTATACCTGCATTATTAAAGGGAACTGCGTTTCACGGTTCCCTTTTTCTTCAACCCAAATCGGTCGTTAGGGTTTGTGGCAAGAATGATTGAAAAGTCGGCCTAATGACCGATAGGGGTTTAATCCTGTGCCATTGCAACCAAGCGCTGCCCCAGGTCGTGGGCGTTCTGCAGGTCGATGGCAAAGTGTTCGTCGCGGTAGTGGCGTTTATCCTCTTCGCTGAAGAGGTTGAAGTCGTATTGAGAGTAGTCGTTAAACTGGTAAGTATTGCATGCATAAAGGGTCTCGCTCCCGGTATGTAAGCATACCGAGTACAGCCTCACCGACCTCGGGCGCAGTCTCATCCCTATCATCGAGCAACTCCGCTCATGGGGCAACGACTTCCGCCCACAGCTGGAAAAGATACTCAGTGAAAAAACAAAGACTCCTCCGACAAATACATAGGGGAGACACAATAAAAGCAGCTGGCATTTCGACGAGGACTATCTTTGACGAATCACATCATCAACACCTGCATTGCGTACTTTAACCCAAATCGGTCATTAGGGTTTAATGCCAACACTAATAGATGCCAGCACTTTTTATCCCACTTCCATTCCCCCATTTTGCTTCATCCCTCCTCCTTCCCGCTCCCTTTCCTCTTCACCACTTCATAACTCCTTTGTAAGATTTTATTAACCTCCATACTGAAGATGAATTAAAGATGTGCTGGAAGAATAGTGAACCGTAAGCGGAGTTTGAACCCAAATCGGGCATTTGGCCGACGTGTATATTCTTTCCCGCTTATTCAGGTCTCTTTATCCAAATTCGATCATTTGTAAAGGAAAAACACAATACACACGTTGTAAGAAGCAGGTAATCAATAAACCATATTGTACTTTTCTCATGACGGTCATTAGAAAAATGGCATCATAGAGCATTGTATTCTTGTGTAATAGTCCATTTGGCATCATATCTAATGACCGATTTGGGTTTAAGCCCCGTTGTTGTGTGTCCGGGTGCATGAGCCAAGTAGGTCTGAATGACCTCTGTATTAATGATGTCACTATTTCTTCCCCATAAGTATGGCAGAGCCTCTGAGCCCCAACCATGTGGCCTCCCTTCTGCTCATGAAAAGACCGTTGTCGGTGGGTACAAGTCTCACATCAGCATAGCCCATGTCTTTCAAACGCTGCACGAACATCTGCATGTCGCCATACTTCAGGCTTGAGAAGATGTCGTGTATGGCGAAAGTGCCGCCTTTCTTGAGCACACGGAGTGTCTCCATCAGAATCTCCTGACGGTTACGGCTTGGAATATTATGGTATACATAGTTACTGCATACCGCATCGAAGGTTTCGTCGGCGAAATCAAGACGTACCGCATCGCCCTTTGCAAAGGAAGTGTTTGATACACCCTCGGCTTTGGCGTTCTCCTCGCAGAGTGTCTTGCTGAAAGAGGAATACTCCACACCCCAGCGGTCGATGCCGGTCATCCGCGCCTTCGGATTGTGCTTGGCAACGGCAATGGTCAGTGCGCCGCTTCCGCACCCTACGTCGAGGCCGCAGCCGCCCTCGGGCAGTACGACTCTCGTGGCAACGCCGTCGATTATCACACGCGACAGCTGGCGCTTCCCGTCGAACGAGAAAGCTCTGTACAACTGGATCATCCAGACAGTCACAGCCAGCAAGACGATTGTGAGGACAAGGAAAAGTATTGTAAGCACGGTTCTCCATATTCCGGCTGTGAGCAATCCGCTCACACCGAAGACAAGGAACAGCACAAGGCATACCGCGCATCCTGCCGTTGTTCCACAAATCATGCCCTTGGGCATCCAGTTTTTGTAGTTGGGTTTCATAGTATCTTTTTATTTTGTTGCCATTACTGTTAGCCAGTGGTGCTGGTCGTCAATCTTAACGTCGATGTCGCGGAAGCCCGCGGCTGTGAGGTGCATGCGAAGCTCATCGGGCGTGTATGTGTGCATGCCGTCAATTATCTTCTCCCACTTCTCGTTGTTGCCCGTGAGGCCGTCGTCCTCGTTGACGATGGCAAAACGTCCGCCCTCTTTCAAAACGCGGCGCACACCACGGAAACACTCTTCAATGTCAGGCCAGAAGTAAACGGCCTCAAAGGCGGTCACAATGTCAAAAGAATTATCATCAAAAGGCAGCGCAGAAGCATTGCCTTCCAGCACCCGGCAGCGTCCCGCGGCGATGGCGGCGGCGTTCACCTCGGTACTTTTCTTTACTGAAACGGGGGAATAGTCTATTCCCGTCACCGTCCCTTGGGGGCAGCGCTCCAGCAGACGTGCCACATTGGCACCGCCTCCGCACCCCACATCGAGGACGTTGGCATCGTCGGTGAGCGTCAGATGAGAGAGGCCCCACTCCGCCAGTCGGGCGTGTCCGCCACCGTTCATGCCGTTGACCATCATTCTTCCGAAGAAACCTTCGGGCTTGCGTGTGTTGCTGAAAATCTTGCTTAATATACCCATAGTTATATTGTTATTTGATTAATTTCTTTGCTATCCACAGTCCGCACTCGGCAGCGACAACGATGGCCACCAAGGCGACAACAAACCACAGCGAGCTCTGCAGCGGAGCCATAGCGTCGGCATAGGCCTGCCCCATCTCCTCGGCAGCACCCTGCAGGTACCACGCCTTGCGTATCCAGAGGTTGATGATTTCTGCAATGTTTCCAAGGGCGAGAATCGGGTATGTGATGCCATCCCTCTTTACAACCATCCGCACCAAATCGCTCAGCACACCGAAGCCGACAATAACGGCCAGACAGGTGAGGTCCACCTCGCCCATAGCCATCATCAGCAAGCCGAATACGGCCGACAACACCGTTCCCAAGCCGAACTTATGCCATCGGAGCGATAGCCAGCGGTAGGGCAAAGCGCCAAGAAACGCACCCAAGGCAGGAGCCAGCATCCAGCATACCGGATGGGCAAAACCAATAAACTCGGCGGCAAACACCGCCACAAAATACAGTACCACGAAACCCGTAGCACCCAAGAATGTCAGTTTTTTATCCATACTATAGCCTTTTTGATTCATGCTGCAAAAATACCGACATACCCACGACCCCGCAATCCCCAAAAATGAGGATTTTTGCGGCTAACGCACGTATTGCTATCCGCATATTTCGTGATATAAACATAGCTTTTTCTACGCATGGCAACAATTATTTTGCCAGATGAATAATTTTGTGTACCTTTGCATCGTGAAATAGATGATATAGTACTATGCCGATAAAACCTTATAAAACTGAGGAACAGCCAATGCCGACATCATCTGAGCCTGAGACCGTATATGGATGTGCAGCTGTTGTGCAAGAGAACTTTCCGATAGGTGGCAAGCGCGAACGCCTGTCGATAGATGTGTATTTCGATGAATTGTGGTCCATGTATCTGACGAAACGTGAGAACCTGCGAGACTGAGTGTCGCACAATAAACGATGGGTATATATTTTCCATATTGAGAATGACTCAGTGGTGATTGATAGAATTAAAACGGCAAAAATGATAAAAAGATAATGTGTATCTTTGCAGCGTAAAAATGATAAAATGATTATGACATAAAACGCAGAAAGATAACAAAGACAACATAGACCAATAAAGCAGTTCATCTTCTGTCATATAGAAAATCAACGCAATGAGATGAAGCAATGTTAATATTTATTTCTGAGATTTCTTGTTTAAACATATAATAGTACATGCCTATGGATATATTGATTGGGGTGCTTTTTGCAATTGCAGTGTCTTTTATCATACCGGCAATATATAATGCAAAAGCAAAGGCTAAATATAAACTCATGGAAGAGGAGAGAATAAGAGAACGTAACCTAAGGTTAGCGGGACTGCGTAAGCAAAGAGAGGAACAGGAAAAGAAACGGCTGGAAGAAGAATGTAAGCAGTTAGAAGAGAAACGTAAATTCGAAGAGAAAGTTCAATATGCAAGAGACAATGATCCTGCCCTATACTTTCATTTAATTCTCCCAAAGTACCAAATTTGTACTTTTTTTTCGGATGGAATATTGGGGATTGAGGCAAACCTTCCGTCGAAAGACATAGTCTGGCAAATCAACAAGTATAATTACTTAAAAAATGATGGAACAATAAAAGTCCAACTTGACAGAGACTTGCCAAAACTATATGAAAAACATCTTTACACTCTATGCTTAAACACCATCCATGACGCTTTTGCATTAGATACTACCCGATTGGCTAAAAGTATTGTGTATAATGGGTTTGTTGAAGATTATAGTCCTAGAACAGGACAATTAGAAAGAAATCTTATTTTGTCATTGATGATAGATAGAGACACATTTAGTGGAATCGACATTTCTCATGTTGATCCCAAAAAGTGTTTCAAATCATTAAAAGGTGTATCTGCAGCCAAACTAATTGATATTGTTCCTGTGCAACCGGTTCTTCAAATAAATAAAGAGGACCATCGTTTTATCGAAAACAAGGATGTGTCTGTAAACGAAGAAACCAATCTTGCAGCTTTACCATGGGAAGACTTCGAACAATTGGTTCGTGAGATATTTGAATTAGAGTTTGCTCAGAATGGTAGTGAAGTTCGGGTTACTCAAGCTAGCCGTGATGGGGGTGTAGACGCGATTGTATTTGATCCCGACCCATTAAGAGGTGGCAAAATAGTCATTCAAGCCAAACGATACACAAATACAGTACCCGTTTCTGCCATTCGAGACTTATATGGAACCGTGATAAATGAGGGAGCCAACTCTGGAATTATTATTACTACTTCCGATTATGGAAGAGATTCCTATGAGTTTGCAAAAGACAAACCTTTGAAACTGCTGAATGGTGGACACCTTTTGGCATTGCTAAATAAGAATGGGCGAAAAGGCTATATCAATCTGACAGAAGCCAAAAATATAACAACAGAACAAGGGTAAATATCATACAAAATAAAATCTTGTGTGAAAGAAGAATTGCTTTTTTGTCGTTATTAGTTTGTTATTTTTTACTAGTATAAGACAGTAAAAAAATCACATGTAACCACAAAGAACCCAACAAAAAAGAGAGACCTTACGTTCTATCTTTTCACATTTTGAGAGTTGCTCAATCACCCTTTTTATGGTGATGGGGTTTTAGAGATGGGGTGTTGCCCGGAGTCTCTTTGTTGTCTCTCTGTCGTCTATCGGGTTTGCCCATAGACTTTGCAATCCTTTTTGGATCTGGTTTAATCCCCATAGTTCTTCAGATTTATTGGGTTAAACAATCATTTTACTTCACTTCCTCGTAGTCGACGGTAATAGTATAGTTATAACTGAGCTGCAAATTCCATTATGGTGAGTATTGCGACTTTGGGCCACTCTATCTGCTTAAGAACACTGAAATGGCTGTCATTTGTGACGATATACTCAGCATCAGCGGCGACTGCACAATCTACAAACTTATTGTCATCTACATCCTGTTCTATCAAGCCGAAATGGATGTATGTTTCTTGAAAGTGAGTGGTATGCAGTCGTGCGATAGCTTCCACTACGTTACGGGATATCTCCCTAGTGGTCTTTTGCGCAAGGATTTCTTCATACTCAATCAATATCTCTGTGTTAACACATAAAGAAATATCCCCACATAGCACCCCAGTCCATACCTTGTGATATGGGCTATTGGTTGGCAATGCCTGGAGGAGGCAGTTGGTGTCAAGTACGATTCGACGCATATCGGTAAGGGGTGCGCATGTGCTCTTCGCCCCATTGTTTAATCGTTTCTTCATTGATGGTGCCATTGTCCCACAGGGCATCGATTTCCTTCTGTGCCTTCGCGGCGAAGAAGTGTGCCACCAAGTCCTTGAACTCATTCAACTCCGCCTCAGAGTTGATGTTCTTCAGGGCATTCAGTAGTTCCAACTGTGCTAATTGAGCGTATGACATATTGTGATTTAATTTGATAAGATAACGGAGGATGATGGGTATTATTGTACAAAGGAACAAAAAAGAGCGTGAAAGATACACTCTTTTTCTTTGAAAGTAAAAACCATCCTGTTATTGTGCGGATAATATGCTTGTTATTCTCCGCATATTCTGCGGGGAATATGCAACTCTTTCTCCGCATAGCAACAAACATAGAAAGCATTGAGAAATCCTCTATAAAAAAAATTTGTCATGTTGGAAAAAAATCGTACTTTTGCAAATTGAATAACACCTTAATCAATGATTAGTACAAACACAATACCCGCGACAAGCATTACAGATATGTACATGTCTGTACTTGCATCATTAAGTGTGGATGACAAGTTGGATTTGATATCAAAACTCTCATCATCCATTAAAGAAGACACTCGTCCTGCTGTCGTTGATAACGATATGCGTACCATGTTTTGTGGTGAGTGGGGCGATGCCGAGGAGTTGAGAGATGTTACATACACTGGTCGTGAAGTATTGAACTGGTAAAGGATATGGCACAATATCTGTTAGATACCGACATTTGCATAGAGCTATTCCGTCACAACGAGCATGTGATTAAAAAGATTGAAACTGTGGGCAAAGAGAATTGTTTCATCTCGGAAATCACAATTGCCGAATTATTCTATGGCGCTGCAAAGTCAGGACGAGAAGAGAACTTTGGCGATGTACAACGAGTACAATCATTGTTTGATGTCGTACCGTTGAGACCTTCATTGCGGCTTTATGGTATTAACAAAGCCTCGCTCCGGGCGAAGGGATTGTCTGTTAGCGAATTTGATTTGTTTATTGGTTCCTGTGCGGTCTTTAATAACATGGCGATGGTTACTTCTAATCTCAAACACTTTACCCACATTCCTAACATCCAATTGGAGGACTGGGCACAGAAATCAAAGTACTCAAGATAAAATTGATGTAAAACATATTTATGTATTGCACAAAACACAAATACTGATTATATGACATAAAACGTAGAAATAATAAAGAAATAAATAGAGCTTGAAGTGCTTGTTCTCCTTAATCGAAGACTGGTAATCTTAAGAGGCGAGAATAAGAAACAACAGGTTCACGCATTGGCGTGGATTGTTCGTTCCTTATTTGCCTCAAGGTAATTACCAGTCACCTGATTAAGAAATAAGGATTTAAAAACGAAGGTCTCACGCCTTTTTTCTATCCTTACCATAACATCGGCTTCCGGCTCTATGTCCAGAAGCCGAAATTATTTAACCATTATTATAAAACTGATGAGGCAACAGGATAAAACGGCCATAAAAAAATGAATAAAATAATACTTCTTACACTACCACTTTTTATGGTTGTGTCCGCTTGTAATTCAGCGGAAAGAGATTACAAAAGGCTAATGTCTTCAGACAATATATCCATGACTGAATATCGAGAATACTTGGAAAAACATCCAGACAGTCCTTATGCATCAATAGTAAGAGATTCTGCTGCAAACAGGCTTATAGATACCTATAGCATCCAAGACATCTTAAACAGAGAATATTATTTCGGAAACGATGATGACGTTTATTATTCGATAATGAGATTGCTGAACTCTGAAGATTACGTAAGGAACCTGGCATTAAGAAAAGACCAAATAGAATACTATGAATTATACCTCGAAAAATTCCCACAAGGAAGACATTACCATCAAATTGAATTGCTTTTGATTGACAAAGAGGTGGATGAAACGTTTTCTGGCGAACATGGTATACTACCGCCCCTTGGCAAAGGAACACGTACGGGTAAATCTTATTCCACTATTTCGCTTGAAAATAAAACCCAATATGAACTCATAGTTAGTTACAAAGGGCCAGACAAGAAACGAATTGTAATAGTCCCTTATGGAAAAACAAGCATCAATATTGGCAATGGCCACTATAAAGTGGCTGCACGTGTAAAAGCTGCAGATGTATTGCCTTATGCAGGTGAGGAAAACCTTGATGGCAGCAACTACAATTCTTCTTATTATATCGAACATAGAGGGAGACACTTTAATCCCAACAGTTCATTTAATCCCAGTTTAAAATTTAATCCCAGTTTAAAATTGTAAAAAAAATGAAAAAAATATATACCATAGTTTGTGTTATTATTTCTTTTCAGAGCCTTTTGCTAGCACAAAACAATAGTTCCACTCTCAATTATATGGGTATTCCTTTAGGCATCTCCATTACTGAGTTCAAGCAAAAAATGTTATCAAAGGGATTCAAATACAATGCAGAAGAGTCAAACTCAATAGTGTACAGTGATATGTATTTATTTAAGGGTAGGTTTGCAGGGGAGAATGTTGGGGCTTCAGTGAGTGTAACACCTCATAGCCGTATCGTATATAGCGTTAACGTACGTTTTATCGATTATAATCATCCTCTTAATATGACGGAAGATGCACAAAGGGCGCAACTCTCAAAGTTCTATGAAATCCGTGAGGCTATTCGAAAGAAATATAAATTTGAACCAATTGATTGGAGTAAGGATTTTATTGTAAAGGCATCATCATGGGAAAAAACAGCATGGTCTATCTTCTTATCTTTAAGTTATGAGACTAGATCGGTTCAGTGGCCAACTAACGATTATTTAAGTTATGAAACCAGATTGGTTCAGTGGCAAACTATCGATTTAATGTACACGGATAAGAAAGCTGAAAAGAAAGCTGAGATAGAAAAAGAAAATGATTATTGAGTCTTTTATCGACTTCTTTTATATATCTGCGGAAGGGATAATAACAGTGGTACAAATCATGACACAGTGCTGAATTGTGGATTCTCACCTTTCTCATAAGCTAAGAGCTCACGACAATAAGCAGGAAAGCCGAAAACTGCATTATAGAGTAGGCAATAAACACAACAATACTATGTACAAAAGACTAATTATCACGACTATAGTCATTCTTCTATTTGCCGCAAATCCCTTAAGATCGCAAATTGTGATTGAGATGGAGAAGCAAGGCAATTTGTTTGCAATACCATGTAAGATTAATGGTCTTCCAATAAAGTTGCTATTTGATACTGGAGCAAGTGGTGTTAGTATTTCTCTCACAGAGGCTATGTTTATGTATAAAAATGGTTATTTGTCAGATGATGATATTGGCGGAACCGTCTATGTGCAAACTGCTAATGGTGACATTGTGGAAGACATGGAGATTGTTATTCGCGAGATAGAAATCGGAGGGTTAAAAATAACCAACATAAAAGCGACAGTAAGTAATTCATTGAATGCACCACTATTACTTGGGCAATCTGCAATTCAGAAATTAGGACCCATACAACTTGATGGGAACAAATTGATTGTTCTCACAGAAAATAATGCAAATGTATATCAGGATGCCCTATCCTATTACGGTCTCTCTTTCGAACAAAATGAAGCAGGACAATATAGTGATGCTATTGCTTCGGCAAAAAAAGGATTAACATTGACAAATGATTTGAAATTGAAGATGGGTCTTTATGATGAGATTGCAGCTGCATATTCTGGACTCGGTATGTTGGACTCATCAATAACTGCAAGAAGAATGGCTCTGGCATCTTTTCCAAACATGACAACAGCATATAACTTGGGGTATGCTTTATATGAGCAGCAACAGTTCGATGACGCATATAGAGCTTTTGAGCGTTGCATACATTTGGAGCAGCCTGGTGCAGTGGAAAAAAAAGATGTATTGGGTGCCGCATATGCATACTTAGCTGATATTGACTATATGAATGGTCGTTTATATGACGCAGAACGCTACGCTAAGAAAAGTATAACGTACAATCAAACTCCGATGGCTTTCTTCACTTTGGGGCATGTGTTCCAGGACAAGAAGAATTATGCCACGTCCATTCATTATTATGAGCAGGGAATTCGTTTCGAACCCAATAGACCAAGTAATGCCAAGTATTATGGAACTCTAGGATTTTTATATTCCATGAACGATTCCTCTGTTTTAGACTTAAAAAAAGCCATCGAGAATTTTGATAAATGCATTGAAATCTATAATGATTACCATAAACAAATTGTATCAGCTGGATTGGAATCTGAAAAAATTGACGCTGAACAGAAGCGTTGGGCGTATATCTCAGCCATCTCATCCGCCCACATATTTTATTGGGAGGGGTATTCTCGCTTGGCTTTAAAATATATCCGTAAAGCAGTATCCCTTCATGATGGGACACTTGAACGGCCTGATGAATACTTTATATGGGCAAACAGCGAAATCGATCAAGATCAAATAGAAAAAGTCACAAAGGACGGTCTGGAACTATTTCCTGATGACCCCGACCTTTTATTTCAACGAGCTTTAGTAATAGAAGCCGATAATAGAGAGACCGCAATCAAAATATATAAAAAAATTATCACTATTAACAAGAATAATCCATTAAAGTTTTTTGATATAGGAACGTTGTACAACAATATAGCATGGTGTTATTTCCTGCTGGAACAACCAACCATAGGATTACCTTATTCTGAAAAATCAATAGAGTTAAACCCCAATCATGATTATAGTTGGGAAACATTAGGAGAAATCCTGTTTGCTCTTGGAAGATACCAAGAATGCATCAATGCTTTTGAACACTGCATTGCAATAAGTGACAAATACAAGAAAACATCTTATGAGTTTATGGGGAAAGCAAAAATTGCCCTTGGCAAAAAAAAGGATGGGAAACAGTACTTGGAGATGTCTCGAAATATCCTTGAGTAATGTTGGTCTTTACGAAGGGGAGGCTTTATTGTCTATTATTGTTTTGATGTACCTCGCATCCAATATTGTATACCATCTACCATTATTGCCTGTACAGTCTCCTCCTATCAATAACCCAAACACAACATTTCTGCGGAATAATGCGCTCCCACTATTCCCAGAATGAAAAATACATGGGTTGTTGACAGAAAAACAATTGCTCCAAACACCATCTCCGTTTAGTACTTTTCCATGCAATGAAATTATCTTACATTCATTTCCTGATTGTCTTACATCATTTTTTTCTTCAATGTAATCATATGGCTCTGTGTATAAAATCTGACCAGTCTTAATATTTTGCTCATTCAGAGTAAATGGACTATCCACACCACTTACTTGATAAATCAACAAATCATCATGAACTCCATCCTTATCAGGGTTCCCTCGACCATCGTATATAATGTTTTCATCATTCAGTTGTATGAAAGAATCTTTGTAATATACATATACCTGTTGAAGAGGACTGTCATTTTTATCTAATGCCACATGTCCAACTGTAATCAAATAATTGTCAACAAAAATGCCACATCCCTTATGCATATTAAATTGAGGTGCCTCAAAAATGGGGACAATATACTGATTTCCTTCTGGGAAATCCACTATTTCATGACCATCATCTAAAACCCAGTCTTCATCCATCGATTCATTAAAATGAGGAGAATCCATCATTCTTATAATTGGAGATTATTTTCTTTTTTGAAACTTGATGTTATATAATAATACCACATTAATTTTTGTCCATTACACCTCATTTCACCAAGTCATAGCCTGTGCTGCGGCCACCTGATTCGGTGCGGACAAGGATGCCTTTGGCCACAAGGTCTTGCAGGTCACGCAGGGCGGTGTCGGATGAGCATTTATTTATCTTCGCCCATTTGGACGAGGTCAGTTTGCCCTCAAAACCGTCCCACAGCATATTGATTATCTTAGTCTGCCGCTCATTCATTGCCACATGACGATTATTTTCCCAGAAAGTGGCCTTGCTGAGGGTACGCTCAATGGTCTCCATAGCCACATTGATGGCAGTTTCCATCCTTCCGAGAAACCATAGGAGCCACGCGGTAATGTCGAGTGACCCTTTCTGTGTCTGTTCCAAAATGTCGTAATATTCTTTCCGTGCCAACGCAATCTGCGTGGACATGCTGTAGAATCGATAGGGCGTGGCATCCGATTTCGCCAAAAACATATCGGTGATGGTTCTTGCCAACCGCCCATTTCCGTCGCTGAATGGGTGTATGCTGACAA